>Ga0207904_1000095_pt1 | contig 64602 bp, 45 predicted proteins | sample MalvirmetaMSP118_FD_184232 | JGI IMG/M metagenome (GOLD analysis project Ga0207904, IMG submission 184232) | Marine viral communities from the Deep Pacific Ocean - MSP-118 (SPAdes) | ecosystem: Environmental > Aquatic > Marine > Oceanic | place: Pacific Ocean | collected 2011-05-30 | reverse complement strand
ATGGCCATCCCGAATCACCCTTGCAGTGTCCGGTTGCAACCCGATCAGACGCTTAATGGCTTCTGAAGTACGTCCCCTCGCTTTTGATTCAAGCGCCAACCCCAGGTTAATCAAGCCGATAATCATCGCCGTTGCTTCAAAGTAGACATGTCGTGACATTTCCGGCAAAGCCTGCGGCAACAATACCACCACAACGGAATACAGCCAGGCGGTTCCCGTGCCCAAAGCAATCAGGGTGTCCATATTGGCAGAATGATTTTTGAAAGCATGCCAGGCACCCACATAAAAATGTCTGCCGGGAAACGCCATTATGGCCAAAGTCAGCAAACCCACAACTGACCAGGCCATACGCTGCGGGCCGGTGGAAACACTCATATCGCCGGTGACTAAGCCATAGATCATTAAAGGCACCCCCAACGACAGTGCCAGAAACACGTTGCGCATCAAGCGGCGGTAATGTGCCTGGTCGGATTCTTCCTTCTCCTGCTGGGCGTCGGCTACGGTGTCCGATTGCATCGGTTTGGCCCCATAGCCCACGCTCTCTACTGCAGAAACCAGACGATCGATAGACACGCTGCCGGACACCGTCACCGTTCGTTGTGCCAGATTCATCTCCGCATAGTCGACCCCGGATACGGATTTCAGCGCGGTTTCGATTTTGTTCACACAACTGCCGCAACTAGCGCCTTCGATAATCAGTTCCTGACTGTCCGTCACATCATTCATTGGCTTACCCTGAGTTTAATACTGGTCTTCCATCGATTCTATTTTGGCGTAAGTTGAGTAAGTGCCGTCTTTTTTCATCAACACAATTTCATAGGGCTGGAAGCGATCGTTCATCTCCATACCCGGACTGCCCAAAGGCATTCCCGGTACAGACAACCCCAAGGCATTTGCCGGAGGTTGTGCTAAAAACTGTTGAATGTATTTTGCCGGTATATGCCCTTCAAACACGTAACCTTGCTTTGACACACCCGTATGGCAGGATTCATACAAATTGCCTACACCGAACTGCGCCTTAATTGCAGAAAGATCCCGCGGATGATGAACACTTACCTTAGCGCCATGGGCTTCCAGATGTTCAATCCAGGCACCGCAACATCCACAGGTCTCGGATTTGTACACGTCCAGTTCCAGTGCATTGGCAACCGTGTCCGGAACTTCTTTCTCCGAGCACGCGGCCAGCGCAAACAACACTATCGCAAGCGATATCCATCTTTCAGATAGGGTTTTATATCGCTTTTTCACAATTGAATTTTTCATATTGAGTTTCCTGATCAAAGATCGTCTTTAATTTAATACCAGGCTTTAACACCAATCAACCACTCTGTAGCTGTTGTTTTTTCAGCGCCGTCTCGCCGATAATTTGCAGCGTTGCCAAACCATTTTTTACTGCTAATGCCTAAATAAGGTGCAAATTCACGGCGAATTTCATATCTCAATCGCAACCCGATCTCGGCATCTGAAAGTCCCGATCCAGTTTCCAAAGGCGGGTCATTCTGCCCGTAGAAATTTATTTCCAGTTCCGGGCTCAAAATCCATTGCTGTGTTAACAGTAATTCATATTCTGCATTCATTCTCAAGCCGATCCTGTTTTCATCGCCTACAAACAAGCTCGTCTCCAATTCGAAAAGATACGGCGCCAATCCCTGCAAACCCAGCACGAACCAATCTTGATCCGGTGCGGGTTCAACATCAACGCGATAGCCCATCTGCAAATTCCAATACGGTGAAATAGCGCGACTATAAAGAGCCTGTAGTTCGACGTGTTCCAGCGCTTCATCCGGCTGTTCCAGATCCACTTTAATACCGAATTTATGCAGATCGTAACCGACCCAGACGTCGCCTTCCAAGATCAGTGGGTTTTCATTATCTGCCTCTCTTATTTCAAATTGGGAAACTCTGACCGTGGTAATGAAAGGGTCATCCGATTCATGAGCGCCGACGGTGGTCGACAAAAAAAGTACCATAAACAGGACTGTGTATTTCATTGTCACTCCTCCCTAAACCACGTTTACTTCACGCATCATGCCGGGCATGTGGTAAAGCAAGTGACAGTGATAAGCCCAACGACCTCTGGCATCCACATTCACCAGGTAACTTATTGTGGACCCAGGTTGCACTAGTAGCGTGTGTTTTTTCGGAATATAGTTTGCGTCTTCAGTCTCCAGCTCACTCCACATACCATGCAAATGAATGGGGTGCGTCATCATGGTGTCGTTGACCAGAATAATCCGGATTCGCTCCCCGTATTTCAGTTGTAAGGGTTCGGCATCGGCAAAGTTAGTCCCGTTAATAGACCACATATAGCGACTCATATTACCGGTCAAATGCAATTGTATTTCCCGCTGCGGATCGCGCTTGTCCTGTGTCGGGTAATAGTTGCAAAGATCGTAATAGGTCAACACCTTGCGGCCGTACCGTTTCATATGGTCACGCAGACCTACGCCTGGATCCCGCAAACCACTGACCGGCATAGACGCTCTCATATCAACATGAGGACCAAACTCGGTGTTACTATGTACGATTGAACTTGAGCTACCGAAACCGGCGCTGGCTATGTTTACATGCTCCATATGATCACCAGAATGGTGGTCCATTTCGCCCATCTCATGTCCGGAATGATGCGCCATGCCCATGTCTTGATGACCGAGAACCGGTGCCTCATCCATAGCGGGGACAGCCGCTTTCATGGTGCTGTCTGCCGATAATGTGCCGCAACTAAATCCACTGCGATCCATACTCTGGGCAAACAGGCTATAGGCATTATCGCCTTCCGGTTCCACTACAACATCATAGGTTTCAGCCACGCCGATGCGAAATTCATCCACCGTTACCGGATCAATATTCTGTCCGTCGCTGGCCACCACTTTCATCTTCAAACCCGGAATACGGAAGTCAAAAATCGTCATCGCCGCAGCGTTGATTATTCTTAACCGAACTTTTTCTCCTTTTTTGTACTGGCCCTGCCAATTTTGCTCTGGAGTCAGGCCGTTCATCAAAAAGGTATAGGTGTATCCGGTGACATCCGATATATCGGTATCACTCATCCGCATCCGATTCCACATAGCCCGCTCATTCCAGGTTTTCGCTACCCCTTTTTCCTTGATATCCCGCCATACATCCGCTGCTGTACGTTCACGGAAGTTGTAGTAGTGGCTCATTTTTTTCAGTGTTCTATAGATACGATGCGGCGAAGTGTCAGACCAGTCGGAAATCACAATCACATGCTCGCGATCGTAACTCACCGGATCAGCCTGTTTCGGGTCGATCACAATGGCACCGTATAAACCGGTTTGCTCTTGAAAACCGGAATGACTGTGATACCAATAGGTACCGCTTTGCTTTACATCGAATTGATATTCAAACGTCGCTCCCGGTTTTATTCCGTCAAAACTCATACCGGGAACTCCGTCCATATTGGAAGGCAGAATCATGCCATGCCAGTGAATGGAGCTGTCATGGGCTAACTGGTTGGTTACCCGTAAGGTAACACGCTCACCTTCCTGCCAACGCAATATGGGTGCAGGCAAAGCTCCGTTTACGGTAGTTGCAATGCCCTCGGTTCCGGTAAAGTTCACGCTTTGGTAACCGATGTTCAGATCAAAATGGTTGCCGCGCAAAAGCGGAGTCGCCTTGGCCGCAGTGGCCATGAGTGGATTAAAACCCAGCCCCAATGCGGCCGCTCCGGCGCTAACGCCCGTGACAAATTGACGCCGCGACAGCCCTTTCCCATTTCTTAACCATTCCGACGATGGTAAATTCATATTCATATTGAATTCCTCGAAAGCACACTTATGAAAACTCAGTCGTTTTGACGCCAAGTGACGACGCCAGCCGAATTTCAGACGGATTGATGCTGTGCTTAAAGAAGAGAGGGTGGGCGATCCAGCCGCGGGGGAACGTTACCTGAATAGAGGGTGAGGTAATCCTGAATGCATGTATTCAGGACGCTTGCAACAACCGGCATTGCTGACCCATGCACTGCCACATAACAGCCTAATACACCACAACACTGGCAATCGTCGCAATGCTCGCCATGATCCATTTCCTCGTGAGATTGAGGTGAAGATAATGTGGCCTCAGTTCCATGATGCTGGCGGGTTGTAGAAGCAGCGCCGTGTTCCATCACATGGGCATGTGTGGTTTCATCCCCTTGCAGGGTAATGGGTTGCGGAAAGTCGGCCATCGGAAACCCCGGGGAAACCGCTGCCAACACCGCACCGGCTTGCTGCAGGAGCAAACACAAGAGCGTTAGAATAGCTGTGCGCTTCAGTTTCATTGATCCGTTCATTCCCATGTTTTGACGGGGTCCGTGGTAGGACAGAGTCCTGCTTTCTATTCTAACCTGAGAACTGACGGCTTGTATAAAGTTCCTTGCCAACTATCAGACCGTCCCCATAGGATGGCACAATATAGGTGGTAACTAACTAATATTGAAAAAGAAGTCGGAATACACAGCGACTTTTCGGAAATCCAATTTCATAGGACATCATGACCATAGAACACACCAGCGAGTTTATTTTTGGCGGATCCATTCTGGCCCTGCTGTGCGTATTTGCCAGCATTCTGTCACGACGGCTGGGGGCACCTATTCTGCTGGTATTCCTGGTACTCGGCATGCTTGCCGGGGAGAACGGGCCGGGTGGCATTCAGTTCGACGATTTTAATCTGGCGTTCTTATTGGGCAGCCTGGCCCTCGCCATAATTATTTTCGACGGAGGATTGGGCGCGCGCAAAGAAACCTTTCGGGTCAGTCTGGGCCCTGCACTGTCGCTGGCCACCGTCGGGGTTGTCATTACTGCGGGTCTAACCGGCATTGCCATCCACTGGATTCTTGACTTGCACTGGTATGAAGCGTTGCTGATCGGGGCCATCGTGGGATCGACCGATGCGGCTGCGGTATTCGGCCTGCTCCGCTTTGCCGGACTCGAACTCAAGGCACGCACCAGTGCCACCCTGGAAATCGAATCCGGCACCAACGACCCGATGGCGATTTTTTTGACCGTCACCCTGGTGGAAATCCTGGAATCCAGCCAATCCAATTTCGGCTTCTCCATTCTGAGCGCATTGCTCCAGCAGATGGGGCTGGGGCTGCTGTTAGGCGCTGCGGGGGGCTGGCTGGTGGCGAAGCTGCTCAAGGGCTTGAACCTGCCCGCCTCCCTTTACCCGCTGTTTGCCCTGGCGGGTGGCTTAAGCGTATTTGGTTTAACCAATGTCATCGGCGGTAGTGGCTTTCTCGCCATTTATATTGTTGGAGTCATAGTCGGGAATTCGCCACTGCCACACAGTAATGATATTCACCGCTTTCACGATGGTATGGCTTGGCTAAGCCAGATCGGCATGTTTCTGATGCTGGGGCTCCTCATTACCCCCAGCCACCTTCCACCAATCATCCTGCCCGCTATCGCCATCGCGCTGGTAATGATTTTTGTTGCGCGGCCCCTTGCCGTCGTGGTGTCTTTGTTGCCGTTTCATTTTCCATGGCGGGAACAGGTGTTTATCAGCTGGTGCGGATTACGTGGTGCGGTGCCCATTATATTGGCTTTATTCCCCTCTCTGGCTGGCATGGAACACACCAAAATTTTCTTTGAACTGGTTTTTTTCGTGGTGTTGATCTCGCTGATATTGCAAGGCTGGACCATTGCCCCGATCGCCCGATGGCTGCGCATTGAAGTGCCTCCTCTGGCCGTTGAACCGGAGCACCTGCAAGTGGCGATCCCAACCGAGCAGGAACAAACTCTGCACATTTATGACGTGATACCGGAGTGCCAGGCAGAAGGCATGCAAACACTTCGCTTGCCACTTTCAGAAGGCGCTCAGTTGATCGGGGTTATTCGCCGGGGGGTGGTTATCAAATCGAAGAAATCCCTGGAACTGTCCATCGGCGACCGGGTCATGCTGCTTGCCAGCGATTCAACAAAGGACTTCGGTGCCCTGTTTTCCCCATCACTGAAAACGAATACAACCGGCTCCATGGCGTTCTTTGGGGAATTTGTTATCTCGCCTGAAGCCGCTTTGTTTGATCTTGCACAGGTGTACGGGTTTTCACTGCCCGCCGCTCACGAACAAAAAACAGCGGAAGAATACATCAATAGCAAATTCCACGCGAAACCGGTGATCGGGGACCGGGTCACGCTTGAGAAAGTGGAACTGGTGGTCCGGGAAACCAAAGACGGCCGTATTACCTCTGTCGGTCTCAAACTCATCATGTAATAGAAATAACTACTCCACTGTCAATTCCGTCACGACCACCGCCCCACTGGCACTGGTCACCAGCACGCTATCCGGGGCCGGTGAAATACCGCCGAATTGCTGCTGATAATATCCCAACAGGGGTTTCCAGCCGATCTGGCCGAGTGGAACCTCGGTGCTGCCATAAACCAACGTTGCCTCAATTATTGCAGCGCCCTCGGCCACGGCATCTGAATCAGCCCGTATCCAGACCCGTTCGTCGTTTTGAAAATAGTAGGCTTTTTCAACGGTCAGCGTTTCTGGCGGCGTTGGCGGGGGATCGTATTCAGCGCAACCGTATGTGCCTTCCACCGGCAGATAATCGGAGCCGTGGCCGGAGCTGGACACGGTGACGCAATCCGGCGGATTCAGCACGTCGATGAATTTGTTTTGGTACGCGCTATGGTCGCTATTCCAGTTTAATGTACCAAGTTCCCTATCACTACCGGCGGTGGTGGCGGTCACCGTGAGTATGGCACTGGAAACCGGATGCAGGTCAGACGTCGCCCGTACCCACAATGCCTGTTCATCCGGCAAATAGATCGCGCGTAACAGATCAACAGAATCCGTAACCCCCTTTTCCCCCGGATCGAATGCCACCGGGCCTGGCGGGGTGGCCGTCAGCGCTCCGTTTTCCAGCGCCCGATACAGTTGATCGGTCGCTACATCGGTATGGTAATCAATCACTCCACTGGGCCATTCAACGCGCAAATCGACCGCGCGGTTCGTGCCCAGACCAAAATGCAGTCGTTGATGATGCTGGGCCCAGCGGTGATGCCCCCCATTCTGCTCCCGTAGCTGGGTTACACCGCCCGCGGTTGCATACACTTTAGCGCCGATACCATCGGTATTGGATCGAGTGCCCACCAAGTCCAGCTCGATCCAGTGATGGTTATTTTGCGTGGTATTGCGATACAGATGATCCGCAGAAGCGAAACGCACGGGGAATAGTTGCACGCCATTGGTCACGAACATATCCAGCCTGCCGTCGCCATCGAAATCAGCCACCGTCACATTATCAACAAGACCGTGACCGTCGGTTACCGATGACCCTAAGGGTCCGGCAGCGCCACCGGCATCGGCAACCAGATCAAAACGGCCATCTCCTCGATTTTCGTAGAGCAAATTGGCGAGATTTTCAACACCACCGGAACACACCAGATACACATCCTGATCCATATCGTTATCGAAATCACCGGCAGCCGCCCCACTGCAACTCACCGCGTTATTGAGATCACCGATCTGGCTGGCGGGCGTCAGCGGACTGCCATAACCGTCGAATCCGCTACCGGTATTCAACAGCACAAGCGGTTCGATAGGGAAGTCGATATTGTTCAGGCCTTCAATCTCCAAATCGGACACCGGTGCGGAGCTTTTTATAACAAAATACGCGGTGGTATATTTGCCTCCATTGGCCAGATCGATTTCCCAAACCTGGGTCAACGGGTTGTAGCCGATGTAAATTCCGAGATCATCCGGAAGGGTGGCGCTGTGTGGCTTGATTCCGTAATTGAGGGGATTGGACGCCTCCAGATTAAAGCGGTAAGCCGTGGTGTCGAGGCGGGCTTCTGCTTCTGGATGGTAGCCGCCAGCCCCGAAATGATAGCGGACCAAGCCCAGAAAGCTGTGCATATCAATTTGCAGGTTTCCGCCGGGTGATTTGAAGCGAATGGTTTTGTCGTCGCTACCGGCGCTGGCGGTGAACCAGGTTTCCACTAGTGCGGGCCCAAACTGCTTCGACTGGGAGCGTCGAATGCGACCCCGTACCAGCAGGATATCGTTGAGCTGATCGCCGTTAAAGTCCGCTATCGCCGTATCGACCACCAACGGTACGGACGGAATGTTAGCGGTGATGTTACGAAAGGGCAGGGTCGACATATCGTACGCCACCTGTGGAAAGATACCTTCGGGAACACCTATGTATTCCAGGCTGGTATCACCGTTCAGATCGATTAATATGCCGAAATCCTGTGCATCACCAATATCGAATCCCGTAGCAATACTGCTATCAAAAAAGTGTTTACTCAGGGGGTTCTGCTGCATCGACCAACTGCGGGTGCGACTTTGAACAAACAGATCAAGCACGCGATCATTATCGTAATCGAACCACATCGGCATTCTGCCCTCGCGGTCGTCCTGTAACCAGGCCGCTGCGGTTCGGTTGCGCAAGACACCCCCTTCATTCATCAGCAATTCGCTGTCCCAAAGGGAGCCGGTGGTAACATACAGATCCTGATCACCATCCGAATCGATATCGGCCCAGGCCGCTCCGTGTTGGTCAGCAAACCGATTGCCTTCCAACCAGGCAAGATCGACGTCCGCTTTCTTAGTGACGTCCGTAAAGGTACCGTCGCAGTTGTTTTTATAAAGAGCCGCCTCGTCCCGGTGATGATTTACAAACAGATCGGGGCAACGGTCATTGTTAAAGTCGCCCCAAGATGCCCCCCAGGCTTCAGCCTCTGCAAAAGGCCCGTTTACTACCTGCTGGAAACGGATATCAGCAGCGGCCTGCGGTACTAGGATGGCCAGACTGATTGCTGTTGAAGACATGAAACCGATTTGATAAAGCCGTTTGCCCCAAGTGCTACCCATGATTTGGTTCCTTCCAAACATGAACGTGAATAAATGTGACAATGGTCACAATAAAATTCCCCAATACCCTTTATTCTATAGCAGAACTATTTCTATTTGCATATTTTTAGCGAATTTATTTAGCCGTCCCGAGTTAGGTTCATTCTTTAGCATCAAAACAACGCGCAACCCTCCCCGCCCAATAAAAAGCCCCGCTCACCGCTTATCCCTTGTTTTCCTTTGTTTTAATCCACCCGAGAGTTAAGGGGCGGTATCTCTAAAAGCCGATTACTGATCACCTGAATGTTTACGCGTATTCTTTTTGAACAGGGTTTGCTATTTTATGCCGCAGATTTCGCTTCGCGGATATAATGCAAGCGAGTGACCGAAGGTGGTTACATTACGGTGTATCATCGGCTGCATTGGCGTAGTGGGAGTAATAGGCTTAAATGATGCGATTCGATATAAACGCGGGTGCAGTGATCAACTCAGGCAAATGGTTAGGCGTATTCATTCTTCCGCTTGCTTTCATGGAACACGGACGGGCTGCTAGCCTGGGTAACCTCGACCTCACCCCATCGGTCTCCCTTGAGCACGCGTATATCGATAATCTGTACTATCAGCCGCAAAACCAGGTTGATAGCTGGAAAACGATTGTGATCCCCACTCTGAAAATGAGTGGTGACCTAAGGTCTTTTACCGCGTCTTTGTCTGTATCCGGCGAGAAAGGCGTTTATTCTGATAGCTCAGATGATGACTATTTCGATACTTTCCTGCTGTTTAAAAGCAACTATGAGCTAAACCACAGCAATGCAATTCAGCTTCAGGCGACCTACGATGCGAGCCACGAAGATCGCGGTACCGGTTTAAGTGACGGGCAAGCCGCTTTTCTGGTGGACAGCCCAATAGAGTACAACGAATCTTCGCTGGTCGCTAAATACGTCATTGGTTCTGAGTCCTCGCGAGGCAAACTGGTGTTCAGAGGATCCTTTCTCGAAAAAGAATACACCAACTTCGAACGTTTCACAGATAGACACAGTTACAAAACCGTCTTCGGTGGTACCCGCTTTTATCTCAGGATGGGCAAGGGCACCCGATTACTGATTGATGGGCAAGTGGGCTCAACCGATTATCTCTATGACCCTGCAGCCATCGATGGAGTAGAAGACTCGTTTGACAGGCAGTTCAAGAAGCTGCAAATAGGGGCTACCTGGGACCTGACGACAAAAACCCAGGGCACAATTAAAGCGGGCTATCGGTCTATTGACTTTAAAGACAATGATCGCGAAGACTTCAACGGCCCGAGCTGGGAGCTGAACGCAATATGGAAACCGTACACGTATACCCGTTTTCAATTAACCAGTTTACAAGAAGACAGAGAATCAACCGGAGAAGGGAGCTTTGTTAATTTTCGGGAAACTCGTGCAGAATGGAGCATGGACTGGACCGTTAGAATGACCAGCCGGCTTTTTATCGGAATGGGCAGTAAAAGCTTCGAGGACAGCATTCCCAATCGAGACGATGATCTTTTCAGTGCAGGCATGAGCATCGAATATGAGTTACGTCGCTGGCTTGACCTGGGTTTCAGAGCTGAACATAGCACCGTTGAATCGACCCTCAACGAATACGATTTTGAACGCCATCAGTTCACCGTCTATTTGAACGCTGCCATATAGTCATCGCATCCACAGCGTATTGTTTAATGCCGCTTGCGTCCCATTTTAGCATACCATCGGAATCGAATTCCTTGGCGGTGCTGTACTTAACCTCAAGGCTGCCAGCAGATGTGGACTGTATTTTATTGAGCAGGTCTTCAGTAATCGGAATTTCTGTTACAAATCCGTCTTCGGCCACCAGATGGTAAAGCACATAGGCGTCCCCCTCGTAATCACAGACTTCTTTAATAACTTGCAAATCGCCTTTAAAGTGCACCTCCCCAATACCAATATTGATATTCGAAACCGTCTCAGGAATACGAAAATTCAAACTCTCAGTTGCAATGCCTAGAGCATGATCAAGGGGGTTTTTCAATGCCAGAAATTCGTCACAATACGTCATCTTGCCGAGGCCGATTTTCATAGTCGCGCCCTCTTTATTCAAGTCCTCTAGTGTGGGGAAAGACAAGGTTATAGGCAAATGATGGTAGCTGAACTGGAAAGCCACTTCGTCATAATTGGTTCTGTTTTTCACATTAAGTAGATCTGCTTTGCCATTCGTTATCATGCACAGAAGGATCGTAGCTAAACACAAACGTTTGAGATTGGTGCGGCCGTTCATAGGATTACATTCTCTTAAGTTAACGACGTGACCTACGTCATATACCCGTTTATCCAAAACTAATTGCGCTCAGCATCGCAGAAAAAAGCCTGACGCGGGCGCGTCAGGCTAAAATCCTTGCTTATATACATGATCAAGACACTACGGATCGATGACAATGGTAAAGTCTTCCACATGCCGTTGAATCATGCCACTCTGAGTTGCAGTCGCCTGGCTTACTACCTTCAATTTAAACGTAGTCGAGCCCGCTGCCGTGGGCGTACCACTTATCACCCCAGATTGGTGTAATGACAGACCTGCCGGCAACCTGCCGTTATAGATTGACCATTTGTACGGAGGCGTTCCACCCCAAGCGCTGAGGTTGAACGAATAGTTCTCACCCACTTTTCCGCCCGGCGCATCAAATACTGTGGTAGAGACGCCCCGGTTTTCAGCCAGCCTCTGAGCAAGTGAATTTTTAATCGAGCTATGAGCGTTGTTTCTAATTTGATTTTCCTCTTCATAGGGATCACTTTGCAGATCGTATAGCTCATCGGTAACGCTGCCGGGATTGTCTATGAACTTCCAGCGACCATCCGATATGGCAGACCAAACGCCATAAGCCCCCGGATGGCGCCCCCAACTCTGATGAACGAGGGCATCACGCCAGCTCACATTACCCCCTCCAAAGAGCGGTGTAAGACTGCGACCATCCGCTTCCGGACGATCAACTCCAGCCATGTCGATCACCGTTGCCGCTATATCAAGGTCGGGCGAAACCAAATGCTCCGCGTCTGTCGTCGCAGGTATTCCCGGACCGGCCATCACCAACGGCACCAGCAGTGATTCCTCATACGCATTGCCTTTTTCAGTAATGCTGTGTTCGCCCCAGAGAAAGCCGTTATCCGATGTAAAAATAATGACGGTGTTATCCAACTTACCAAGCTGGGCAAGCATGTCATGGATATCGCCAATGGAGCGGTCAACGGCTTGCAATGATCTCAGCATATCCCGGTGGAATTCATCGTCCGGATTTTTTAACACCGAAAATGCGTTCGGGTTCGCGACCCAATAGGGCTTATCGCTGAGGTCGGATTCATGGTAGCTGCGACCACGGTAGACATAGTCACTGAAAAGCGACTCGTCGGGTGCGTCAGGGGTGGCCGGTGCATGTGGTGCATAGGGAGCCAAAACAATGAAGAAGGGATCTTGGCCGACCTGCCCGAGGAAGGACAGCACTTCATCCCGGTGGAAATTCGTCACATATTGTTCAATGTGAACACTTTGGCCAACCGCGGAAGTACTGCTGCTGGATCCTCGCGTAACATCAAAGCTATGCCAATCGTCACCCGCAGGGCCTCTGTTATTGGCGGTCCAGCTGGACCAGCCCGGTGGCACGTATTTCGGTGCATAACCATTGAGGTATTTGCCGACAAACTGGGTACGATAGCCCCCCTCCTGCATGGCAACCGCCAGCGTGTTGCCGTCCTGAAACAACGCCGCCCCGCCATTATCCCCCGGATTGCCAAGCACCCCGGTGTTGTAGGGGTAAAATCCGCTAAAAAACGCTCCCCGTGAGGGGCAGCAAAGGGGTGTCGATACATACGCCCGCTCGAACGTGGTGCCTCTTGATTGCACTTTTTCTTGCAGGATTGGCATCGCCCACAATGTATCGAAACGCTGATCGTCCGTCAGAATCACAATGAAATTAGGCTTGGTGGTGTCCACGTTAGACTGGCACTTACCCAACGTATTCAGGTCAAAGGGTGTTGTTACCGGATACTGAGCAGCACCAAGATAAACCGTGGCACCAGCGCCGGATGAGGAAGCGAGAGAAGAAAAACAGGCGCCGGCGCGGTTATCCACTTCAAAGGAGAAGCCGTCCAGCGCTTTGTTCCAAACCTTCAATTGATATTGAAGGCGCGTACCCGCCGGGTTAAGTTGCAGCGAATCAGAGCTCTCCAGAGAAAACTCAGACAGGTTGGTCAGTTGCTGGTCGGTCTCAACCCATCCCAGATAAGTGGCACCCTGGTCATTCCCGCCACCGGAGACCTGCATGCTCCACTCGCCGCTATCACAATCTTGCCATATGAACAGAGCCTCCGTTGTTGCGGAATCGAAACTGGGTTTTCCGCAAGCTGAAATTTCATCGTCTGTGATAGTGCCAATTCCGGTCGCGTCGGAAAGCGCAACACCCGAAGGATTGGAGAGCACCAGTGAAAACGTCTCCGAGCCCTCCGCCTCACTGTCTTGTATCAAGGGCACCTCGATCAAACGGCTAAGCTCCCCCGCCTGAAAAACCAGAGTGCCACCCGTTTGAACAAAATCGACGCCCGACGTCGCCGTATCACCGACAGTCTCATAGTTAACCCTAACGGTCTCTGAAGCAGCTGCAGACAAAGAAACCGTGAATATCGCCACATCATCGCCTTCGCTGATCGTCACATTATCGATCATCGCCTGAATCCCCCCGCAACTGGACAACGTGCTCAATTCAAGCGGGTATTCCACGGCCGTTTTATAGGCGCCTACGAATAAGGGTGCCCCTGCAGGTGAAGCGATATCAAAGCAGGTGCTGTCCGTTGCATCGACTGAGAATGCAAACGCGTCATACCAGGGAAAGACGGTTTTCATTCTGAAGCTGACTTGCTGTGGATTACTGGTGTCGAGAATATCGTCGTTTTCGAAACTGGTGCCTGACACACCATTGATGGACCCTGTTGTGGTCAGTAGTCCGGTGTAAGTGACCGGTCCATTCGATTCAGCAGCCAAAGACGTCACATTCCATTCCCCATTCCCGCTACAATCCTGCCACAGGAAAATGCCCTGATCGCTTGCGTCGGTGTCCGGTTTCCCGCATGCAGAGCGCGCAGGCGCGCATGCAGCCAGGGTGACGGTATCAAAAGGAGGGGTAACCGGCGTCCGCTCCGGCCCTACCAATACAGTGCTGCCTGAGGGGGTGCCCGACTCAAGTTCGAAACACGCGCTTGCGCCATTAACCGTATTAAATGTAAAGCCATCGTACCAGGGGCTGCCGACGCGCAAAGCGAAATCGAGCGTGGCGCCGGACGGCGCTGCAAACAGGTCATTAGATTCAATGCTGATTGGCACCAGGTTGGTAAAGGGCTGTTCGGTTCGGACCCTGCCCACGTAGGTCAGCCCGCCGGTCTGCCCGCCAGCGACCATTCGCACCTGCCATTCCCCGGTATCACAGGTACGCCACAGAAAAGTGCCTGATTCAGAATGCCGATCCCAATTCGGTTCGCCACAGGCGATCTCAGCACTGGATGTACTGGAAAAAAGAGTGAAAGCGATAAAGGAAAATACCAAGTATCCCCCCAATGCAATGCGTGACAACCCAACGATATGATTCACTATCCGTGCCCCTGTCAGCTTTACCTGATGAATGCGGTTTCAGAATTCCTTATTTTCCAAACAAGTTATAGACACCATATGAAGAAAAGGAAAAGTGGGAAATCTTCCAATATTCAGCGCGCAGAGCTTAAATTACTGATGTTGTTAAAATAAACACATTGATTTTTTGCAGTAAGCAAACACCACGCCATTACGTGCACCGTGATTACGACTTAATCACGGCAGCATTACGCTGCATACTACCCATCTAGAGCCTGAACTGTCTAATAAAAATACTAATCACGGCGCAAAATGTTAACCAGTTACGTTTTTAATACAATAACCTGTCATCTATTTCTACTTCTTTGGCTATACAATGGACGCTTTCCGATGTGGATTAAAAGAACTAGGTTTGGGGTTTTAAAAAAAGGGGATACACATGCAATCACCAATCGGACTTGGGGTAGCTGCTGGGTTTGTAGCTCATTCAACAAACGCCTTACCCTTATCATCCTATGTTAAACAAACCTCGCGATATCTAGATACACCGAAATCTGGCAAATAATTAACTGAACACCCTGGGCAAATTTAGTGCTCGCCGGTTTCGTTCGTGTTGGGAAAACAACTTGGTCAACCCCGCTGTTTTCCAGGCGTGAGTTACACCCCCAGAGCCAATCGTAAAGATGGCTTGTCGGCTGTGCTCCGTGCAATTTTAACTTTAAGGGATTAAGAGAGAATACTATGTTAACTCGTTCTATATTCTTACTCGGACTTTGCTGTTCCAGTTCACTGGTTACGGCTGCACCCATCTCATTTCAGGATCAATCCAAAGCGGCGGGACTGGACGGCTATATTGAATCCTGGGGTCTGGCCTGGACCGACATCAACGGCGACCGCAGGCCGGACCTTTTTTTCCAGGGTCACAGAGACTATCCCCAGGTATACCGAAACACCGGTAGAGGAACCTTTGAAGATGTCGCAAACGAGTATGATCCAAATCAAATTTGGATGAAAAAAACTTACGACGATAAGCACGCGGCTACCAGTGCCGACGTCGACAATGATGGCGACCTGGATATGCTGATCGCAGTCAGTGGCTCCGGACCGGCGCAGCTGCTGATGAATCGACAGGAATCTGGCGGAAAGTATGTGGATTTGGCAAGCTCCGCCAATTTGGACAACGACGAAACGGCGCGTATGGCCGTCTGGTTTGACTATAACAACGACGGGCTGCTGGATGTTCACCAGATTAGCAGCGGGGGCTCCAAACTAATGAAGCGCAGCTCGTGGCGCTTTCGCTTCTCCCTGGACGACAGAAACCGCTGCTCCGGACATGGTGATTACGGACAGCTGATGGACGTTAACAACGACGGACATCTCGACTATATTTGCGGACGCCAGGGTGTTTTTCCACAACAAATATACGATTACTCAAGGGGATATTTCTCAAGTTTTTATCGCCTCAACAACCGGGTGCCGGAAGTCGGCAATGTTGTTGACTCTGTTACCGGCGATTTCAACAACGACCTGAAGTCCGACTTTATCCTTATGCGGGGCGCTCTTAGGGCTTCCGGGGCTGCCAAAGTTAGTGATCATGGCATTGATGGTTGGATGCGGGGAGGCTCGTCTACCGGATTTCGTTTTACTGCAGAGGGGCAGGTCACATTTACCGTCGACCATGATCCGATGGGCGTTGAGACAGAGTCGAAGGTAGTGGTGCTCGACACCAATGGACCAACCAGCGCTTCGCCAGGGGGTGTCAGAATTGCCTATTCATCACGTACCGGCGAATGGACGGTAAGCCGCGGTTCTCCGGATCAGGCTTATGTGCAGGCGCGTAGCGAGAGCGTGATCAGCGAGCCTGAAATGATCGATCTAAAAAATGGCGAGTTACCCGCACCGGTGTTCCACCTGGTGAATGGGGATTCCGGCTTTTCCATTGATCACACCACCGGAATCAGTCGTGCCGAAAGCTGTGTCAGCGGTGTGGCCGCAGATTTTGATAATGATATGGATCTGGATGTCTATATGGCTTGCCGTCAAGGGGTTAACAACCTTGCAAACCGGTACTTCGACAACCAAGGAGACGGCACGTTTGTCGAAGTCCTTTCTCACGGTGGTGAAGGACCAGTGGGCGCCGGTCTGGAATATGGTGTTGCTGAAAGCGTTGCGGTCGCAGACTATGACGTCGATGGATTTATGGATGTGGCGGCAACGAACGGTCTTCTCTATTATCCAGTGGGTAGCGGCGGCCCCTATAGCCTTTTGAGAAATAAAGGTAACAGTAATAAATGGATTGAAATTGATTTAGCCGGTGCTGCCTCCAACCGAGATGGCGTCGGGGCAATGGTATACGCCACGGCGGGGGGAGTCACTCAACTGCGCGAGCAAAATGGCGGCTATCACCGCTGGTCGCAAAGTTCACAGCGAATCCATTTCGGCTTGGCTTCCAATGACTCGGTTGATATCACCATCCGATGGCCATCAGGGGAGGTAGATACCCATTCAAATGTGCCGGCGAATGCACTATATCAAGCCAACGAGGGTGGCGATATTTCGCCGGTAACACTTGGGCCAGAAGTGCAAACGGAAGTGAATCCGGGCGACGAGTGCGGTGAACCTGCCTATACCAAAACATATGGCCCCGCCATCACAATGTGGAACGATTGTGGCCGCAGCAATGAGTGGCGAATGCGTTTTTATAGCGGCAATCACAGTGCATCGCCTCTGATCTCTACTGGCACTATCCACGGTGATGATGCTTTCCAATATGCAAACGGAATATCGCTCGCTGCCGATGATATTTTATTTATCAATTCCGGCAACGCACTCAGCTTTGATATCGGAGTCCAGAATAAAATCAAAAGTGAAAAAGGCATTAATCTCTACACCGGCAGCCAAACTACATCTTGCCTTGATTTTTCCAATCAGGATATTCCCAACATCATAGTCGGTGATAGCCAAAAGCGCATTAAACCCCCGTTCGATTTAGTTACGCTTTCGACGTGCCAACCGGATTCCAGTGGCGGTGGTGGCAATGGCGGCGGTGGAACAATTTCCGATTCCTGCTATGAGCCAGCCTATGATAGCAAAACGGAACAAGGGGTTTTTATCTGGAACTCTTGTGACGGCAGTGATGAGTGGCACTTGCGTGTCACTGGTGGTGGCGATTCCTCGGGCGTCGAATATACCGGCCAGATACAATCGGACGGCGGGATAAACTATTCCGGCTACAGTATCGAGCCCAGCGACGTAATCGACACAAGCGATCCTAACGCCCTGCAGTTTCTGCTCAAGGTATGGAACAACGCGCAGGATGGAATCGACTTTGTTCCTGCAGAAAATGCCTGCTTCAGTTCAACCACCATGGGCTTGCCTGTTTATTTGGGGCAATCACGCAGGGCGGTAACCAACCCCGTTAATCTCACAACCCTAGAGCAGTGCGTCGGCCAGGTTATACCGCCCCAATGTGGCGAACCGTCCTATGAAAATAAATCGGAACCCGGGTTCTATGTCTGGAAGGATTGCTCGACGGACGACACCAATGAAAGCTGGCATTTTCGTGCAGTCGGAGGCGGGCTCAACTGGGCACCTTACAGTGGAATACTAACCACCAATGAATTTGTGATGGCGTCAGGAAATCAACTTGAATCCAACGATATTGTGGATTCAGTGCCCAATGATGCCGAAGTCGATTTTACTCTGTATGTGGGTAACGGCGGCGTTGACGGTGTCGATGTCGAATTCCCCGCCACGAGCAATACCTGCCTCGATATTTTAGACTTGCCCTTTGGCTCTCAAGTTTATGTGGGAGAAAGCAAGCAACCGATCGAGGGCCCGTTCAATCTAAATGATCTGGGAGCGTGTCAATAAAAACGGGAAATCACGAATTCAGTTTCCCATAAAAAAGCGCCCAAGGGCGCTTTTTTAGAATTGGAATTTCAGTGAGCAGCCGCTATCAATCTAAACTGTCACGGCTATTGGCAGAGGCCTCTGTAAACTGCGTCAAGCTGTTCAGCTATCGAGTGGTATGCGCGATGTTCCTCAACGTAGCGTCGCCCTCTTTCTCCCATCCTTCCGGCTTCTTCAGGATCATTCAAAATCGCAACAATTGCATCCGAAAACTCTTTTTCATCCCAGGATACACAATAGCCCGCCTGACTGTTTTCTATGACTTGGATTTGGTCCGGGTGATTATTTGCCACAACCGGTTTGCCAAACGCCATATACTCAACTAACTTGGTCGGCGATGTTGAGTTCAATATCGGAGTCGGATAAAAAGGCGAGACGCAGACATTCGCCAGGCTGAGGAATTGCCAAGCCTGCTCCATCGGCAAAAACCCTGTAAATACAATCGAATCCAGAATGCCAAGCCTGGTTGCTTCGTCCAACAACAGTTGCTCATCTTCTTTGCACTGCCCTCCACCAACAAGATACAACTTGGCGTTGGGAACCTGTTCCATTACATAACCATGAACCCGGATTAAAAAATCCAGCTTACGATCCCGTACCAACGTTCCTAAATAAAGCACTACCGGGCTGTCTTCTTTCACCGGCTCCAGTTGTAACTTGGACCATTCTGTCAGTTTGGCCAGGGAGATTCCCATAGGGACCGGCAATATCTTGTTGGCGTCAACACCGTTGGCGACCACGTCTTTTTTCATCTGGTCACTTTGCACGAAAACAAAATCAGCAGAGGGCATAATTATTTTATAAAGAATCACTTTCAACGCGACACTGCGAAAGCGGTCAAGCACCGGAAAATCGGATTCACCATCTTCAATACGATAGGCATACATTTCAGGAAAAGGAAATGACAACCAAAAGTAAAACTTACAACCAGACAGCCTGGCCGCGACCAGCCCCGTGAGCGCACCAAAAAATCGATCCCTCACCTGAATGAAATCGTATTTTCGCGTTTTTGCCCTGGTAATAATCGTAAGATCCATCCACAAACCAAGCAGATGTTTTTGAATTTTCCCGAACATGCCTGAGCGCCTGTCGGTGGCGGTAACCCAGGCTTTTCCGCCATCCCAGGTGGTATGATAGGAGGCCGGAATAGGTTCTTTAGACTGAAACATCCAATCAATATGGTGACCCCTGCGTTTCAGTTCATCGGCAAATAGAATGACAGTATCGGGGCGGAACGGAGGGAAAGGCTCTCTAAGAAGAAACAGGTAATTCAGATCATGCCCCTTCTCATCTATCTTTTTTTCTACCACTTCTAAACTTCCTTTAACTATTTAGACTCTGCCACCGGCATTCCACGCTTGTACCAATAAATAAGAAATCCAAAAATGGTTACTAAGATATTTTGATACCCAATGTGAAACACAAAAAAGTTCTTATGCCACATACTGATATAGAGAATGACTATGGCTCCCTGAATACCAAGAAAGATACCCGATAGCCAGCTGTCATGAGAAAATCTATGTTCTAACCGGCCAGCATGAGTAAACGCAACCACAAAGATGGCATTTAGGATTAAAAATCCAATCACGCCCGATTCCCACAACACAGCCATTGCTGCCAGATTACCTACACCGTAGCTCCGAGGGTCTTTTATCCCCAATTTAATAGCCAGATTATTACGCGAATCCACACGCGTCGCCCCGACACCATACCCAAAAGCGGTGTTGGCAATGGAGCCGTGGTCTTCCGCCCACAGTTCGATACCGGCACCGCGGGTTAATTTGCCGTCCGTCGCTTCATCCTTCGAAATATTATACTCTACCGTGTAGACAATCAGTTCGGACCAGGATGACACCTTGCCCTCGGGTGCATGTTGTACGTAGGTATAAAACAGGCCCGCCACAGTGATAAAAACCAGCACCGTGACACCGAGAAAACGGGCAGAATTGGTCAATATGCCTTTCCGGAACACCACGAAAAAAACCACAAGTGCATAGATGATCGAAACCTTGGCCTCATTGATCATAACCGGTAACAAGACAATTACAGTGATCAGTATGGTGGCCGCCGTTGAGATTCCTCTTTTCTTCCACAACGCCAGCAAACAGGACCAGACTGAAAACATAAAGACGGCCAAAACCGCATTGGCGCCACCACCGTCAATCGAACCACCAAAAGTGCCGGATACAATATCAACAGGCACAATCCCCTTCGCAATGGAATGTCTTAGAGGAGCAACAAAAAAATACTGATGCAATGCGAAAGGAACCTGGATTAATGCCAGGTAAAAGATGGACATGGGCAGCCAGCGTCGCATCAATCGCTCATCCCAATTCATAAATGCGATAGCAAACATCAAGCCCCATAGTTGAAAGTAGCCTTTCATACCAATCGCAATATTAAGCAATGAAGTTCGATTGATCACAGCCGCAAAGACGTTAATTAGCAGAAACGCAATCAACAGGAAGCCGAGCGTGTCGTAACTCTTTTTACGATCAACACCCGCAGGTTGGTTTGACGACTCAATTAATATGTACAACAGGAAAATAAATGAAAGGGGTATTACCGCCCAGCGGATTAACTCCAATGATGGAAAATAGAGCTGCGCCAAACCCGCTAGTACATACGCGATCAACATCGTGATGCCGAATAGTGCAACCGGATACAATGCGAAGATGAGGCCAATCGGCGCTGCTGCAAACAGCAGTATCAGCTTCAAGTCTGCTTTTGAGGTAACGACCCCGGCTACTATTGCGCCCAGCGTGGCCAGCACAAATAGCAAAACGGGTTTTAGTTTTTCAGTCTGTTGTTCACTGAGTACCATGACTAAAACACCCCATTTTTAAACGGCGGATTTAGCGCCACATGCTGAGCTCCCGGGATAAAATCGATTCAAGCTGCGTAATTTCAGTGTCGAACTCGACCGCGAGATTCTGGATCGTAGCCTCTTTCGGGGGCGGCACTGCCTTAGCAGCAGAAACTTTATTAACACCACTGTACAGCTTGCTCAGACCCATCTTGGCCAGATACCTCCAGAGAAAATCCAGGCCTAAAGATTTGACTGTTTTGCGCAAACCTTTCCTCAGTTTTTCCAACCCCTTATAGCGATTTACATAGCTTGGATTAGAGCGGGTGTCCAGAGCCACCGAACGGTGCTGATCATCCAAAGCCAGAAATTGATAAATCTTTTTCGCCGCGGCTTCGCGGTTAGCAATAACGTCTTCGAATAACAGGATCAATATATTCTCGCGCGGAAATACACTCATCCAGCGCTCTAAATGGGTCGCATAGAGTCCCTGCTCAATATAAGTAGGATTGTTGGCCAATCCATTTTCAAAGCTGATATCTTCACCGCTAAGATGCCCGATACGCACTTCATGCATGTGATTCGACACCGCCCGTTTTATAGGGTCTCTCAGGGAAACAATCAGCTTTATATCCGGGTAATGGCGATAAACCCGGGCAGGAACGGCGGGCTCATGAAAATAGGATGGAGAGATTTCACCAATAACGGACTGCGTGCCGGCTTCAGAAAAATTGTTCTCATACCATTGCAGGCCATGATCGTACTTGTATGAAAAAAAATCCACCTCTTTCAGTTCACTTAAGGCAACATCGGGGTGGTCCTTCAGAATGTCATAGATCCAGGTAGAGGCGCATTTTTGCGCCCCGATACCGATAAAAGTTGGCTTTGGCATAATATGTACGAATCAATTATGAATTAGTTGCAGCTGCGCTTTACAACGTGGGTTCTGAAAGCCGAAAAGGATCAAAATCTCAATCCCGCGCTTATTCTGAAAACTGAACAACCTCCTCCTCGGATTTCTCATGCCAATAGGTTAACAGCTCATCATAAGAGGACAGGACATCGTTGAATAAGAACTCTTGCCCATGCCTCTGATAGCTGTTACTGCGCATTTTTTCTATATAAGCGTCATCAGTATCGACGCGTTTGATCACCGCTTTGCACTCATCTTCGTCTTTAAAAAACTCTGCTTTTTGGCCTGCAACCCAACGATTAAAACGATTATCGTGCGCAAGCACCGGTGACCCGGCGCCCAACGTTTCCACCAAAGACGGATTGGTACCACCTACCTGGTGACCGTGAATATAAAGTCGTGTAAAAAAGCGGAACGCATTCACAATCGCTTCATCATAAATGGCGCCGACAAACTGCACGTCGTCGCTTGCAATATCCATGACCTTTTTATGATAGGCATTGCTTTTAGGATCAAAATTTCCAAGCACGACTAGCGGATTGGCTCGCGGTTCGGAAGAATACGCTTTAACGATCTCGAATATGGAATTTTCAGGTTCGGGGCGTGCAACTAACAGGCAGAATCCATACTTCTTTAGATTAAATTTCTCAAGAATGCGCTCATCCGCATCGTTGATGCGGTCCGAGCAATAGGGAATAACGGTAATCTTTTTTTCGCTGACTCTGGATTGCAGATGCTTGCTTATTTCCGGGTGATCAGCAATAAGGTGATTCCCCAACCAACTCCCCAAGCACTCGTTGATAAAGAACCAGACTCGGCTCAGCAAAGACCATTTTTGGCGTTTCCATTCCACCCCATCCATATTGAAGAGGTTAATTTTCCCCTTCAACCGGAACAGGATTGAAAAAATGGCGGTGTTATAACCAAGCGTCAAATTCATACCCTGTTTTTTTAACGCATCTTTGATCGTGAGCCAGTCAAAAATGATCGAGCCAAACGCTCCGTCGCGGGACACAGGCACGTGAATGAGTTTAACCCCATTCCACTCGTCCGAATACCACTTGCCCTTGCCCAATTCCTGACAATAAACAGTCACGTCCCAATCCCGATCAACCAAGTAAGGCGCGAGCTTCTCAGTAAAGGATTCGAAACCACCGTGACACGCTGGAATACCCCTGATTCCATGTATGAACAAACGTTTTTTCTTCGACATTATTCTGTCCCAAATAACAATTAAGTGTTTCGACTATCAGTAACCCAACATGCTCATTGTTTCATCGAAAAGTGTAGAGATGGTCTCCTCCAACTCCGGCTTGGCTTTTCTTTCCCTTACTTTTAAGGCCTTCTGGGAATAAGCAAGAACGTCATCCGACGGCGCTAATTCGCAAGCACGCAACAACTTTTCCAATTCAATGGCAGGCTCTCTGACAAGATCTTCATACTTGATGTGATAAACGTCGTTCGGCCAGGAATTTAATGTTTCGATTCCCTGACGCATTGTTACAATCCATTCCAACGCCGCTCTATTGACATGATCCAGCTTGTTTAGATCAAGCTTTGCAACATCGCTATATTCCGGCAACACTGTGAAAATCTGATCACACAAATAGGTCCATTTAATATCCCCACGGCCCCACCAGTCATCAGTTCTTTCACCGACTACCACACCCTTGTCTTGCGACCAATGCGCAACAGAAGCTACGGCATCGTTACCATTACGTGATATGAATACAATCTTTGAGGTCGGTAATATACTTTTGAGATAACCAACCCTGAAAATAAATTCCGGATACTTATCAAGCGGTCTTTTTATACCGGTTAAAAAAGCATACCTGGATAGAACTCTTCCGATCTTTAACTTTGTTTCGGCATGAGCATCATCCGGATTCAGCATGAAGCGTCCGCTTGAGTCAACATAATCGCCGCATACATCCGTTTGTGGATCAGCAAGTGACCACATCAACTTAGGTTCGTTAAGAAAACCCACGTCTTTGTGCAGCGAAAGTATTTTCCCCAAGACAGTTGTGCCAGATCGTCCCAGCCCGGTGATATAAATAGGCCGATCCGGAGATGGACTACCAGGCAACTCGGCCAACAGGTTTAAAAAAGTTTTCACAAAAGGGTTTAAAAACTGACCCCGAGTAGTATGCGGTCTTCCCTCGAAGAAAAAATAACTCACTAAACGGTGGAACGCATTACGCTTACCAAACGTGAGGTAGATTTTATCAAGTTGACCAATCATGTTGACTGAGTTCCGGATCTAACTGCACTTTGTGACGTAATTGCCACACCCAGCGCAGAGTATAACGACTCCATTGCTTGGGAATATTGTTCAATTGTAAACTTTGTAGCCACATGTATCCTTGCAGCCCTTCCCATCTCAGACAAACTGCTGTTGCTCATTGCACCCACTTTGAGTAGAACCTCAGTCAGCTGATATTGATTACCACTCTCAAAGAGAAACCCGGTGACCTCACTTTCAATGAGTTCCGGTATGCCTCCAATGTCAGCGCCAATGACAATTTTTCCGAGGGCATTGGCCTCCAACACACTCATCGGCGCATTTTCATACCACTCTGAGGGCAACACCACCGCTCGCGAGTTTTTTACAATCGGCCACAACGTTTGCTTATCACAGAAACCGAGAAACTCTACATCGCCTCCGACTTCTTCCGCATAACGTCTAATTGACTGTTCGTCCGGCCCGGTGCCCACGATTTTCAATTGGCTACCCGCCTTCGCATTCGCAGCAAGCAGAGTTTTTAATCCTTTTTCGGGCGCTAAACGGCCAAAATAGAGTAGGTACTCGCCGGGATCATAAACCGGATCAAACACGCCTGCGTCGACATAATTGGGAATGTATACCAGCTGCTCTTTGTCCCACCCCCACTCCTGTAACTTGTTCGCGAAAAAGTGGCTGGGAACCACCACGCGATCCAAGTTGCGTTTATAGAGACCCAATGATTTGTGCACAGATGACTCAAGCATAACGAGAGAGCTTACCGCCAGAGAATCGTGAAGACAACGATTCAAGGCCACGTGGATCAGGTTTCCGTTTTTGCACTTTTCACATATGCCGCCTTTATTTAGCATTTTATAAGCCGGGCACGCAAGTTTAAGATCGTGCGCTGTCATTACTGTGGGAATGTCATAGGACTTGAGCACTGAAAGTACAGATGGAGATAGATGATGATAAATACAGTGGGCATGGGCAATATCCGGTTTCCAGTCGCGGATAAGTTGATCGATTTTCCAGGCGGCTTCTCGTGAATAGATGATTTTTCCAGCCATTTTGATTTTATCGATGGCTGAATATTCAGAGCCGAACTCTATTTCATCAGCGAAGTATTTATCCCAGGGTGTGGATTCATTATTAGGGTGATGCATTGAAAAGAAGCCGGTATCCCAGCCTTTGGAGCGAAATAGTGCATCGTGCTCGAAATAGACCGCATCTGCACCACCCCTTTTATAATGATAACTGTTGAGTGATAACAGCTTCGGCTTACTGCGACTAGTCATTTTTTTTACCCAAAATTGCTTGTATTTGTATCCACGCGCGACGTGGATTTGATAACAGCACACCCACGATGTGCAATGGATACTTTGCGATTTGCTTCGCAACAGAAAAACTCGGCAACGAATTGTCCTTATTAACAGGGAAAGAAAAAGCCTGCATTTCAGTCGCGGCAACCCGCTCACAAATGGCCACTTCTCCTGGAGTTAGTGTCCTTTTCCAATTGTTTACTGCTTTTTTTACAACACCTCGTTGTTGATCCGTATTCTGCCGGTGCGACGAACCAATCTGCTCAATATCCAGCATTTCGCTTTCGTAGGGCACATCCAAAAACGCGCACAGATTTCTGATTTGCTGTTCGGGGTCGGACATGATGTCTTCGAAACGAAGGATAAATACCCGCTCATGTTGTTTCAGTTGCAATGCGAGGTTAGTTGCTTTCACCCAAAGTTTGGTGATGGTATAGGCGTGGTAATTGAACCAGACTCTGATTATTTCCGAGTAGGGAATGTTGTCTCCCCCGTAACGCTTGCGCTTCCAGCGGTTTTTCTGTGATGCAAGAACGTCTCTTGGATCGCGCACTATATGAACTATTTTAAGATGGCGATAGTACTCCAATAAAGCACCGGCATAAAAAATATTGCGTGGCGTCTGTTCACAGGCCATTTCCTTGCCGTGACTCTTTGCAATATGATCAAGAGCCAAGGCAACCACATCTCCGGCCCCAATCGGTTCATTGCCAATTTGCTGCAAAAGCTGCTCCGCTTCCTTGGCATCTTCATCGTTTGCCTGCCCCCAGATATCGCGTTTGCTTCTTGCTAATAACTGAGTGCACAAATCAATCGCGTGCGGTTTGTCCATGTGCTTTTGCAGCTTGTTGGGATCGACCAGCTCCCCGAAGCAATGCAGTTCCTTGAGCCCATTGATTAAGCTGTGTTGGCCCAGCATTCGGCTGAGCATAGTGGTTCCGGATCGAGAAGCACCGGTCACGAAAATCATCTTGTTATCTGCTAACACTGTGTAGAGTCCATCAATGTGAGTTACGGTAGGGTTACACCGCCTATTTATCTGTACCCGCAGCCAAATATTGTTCGAAATAGAACAGGTTTCGAAATTACTCCTATTGGCGAATCATTCTTTCGTCGTGGACATACCAGACTTGGTTTTCTGTGGTTGTATCACATAACTGGATACGGAAGCGGGGGGAATTACGATCTCGACAGTTCCGTCTTTAGAGTGGGTTGCGCTGGTTTTGTCAGTTATGACATTCTCATTCAATTCTAGATTCAGATCATCGGCGTCTTTTCCTTCCTGACCTGCTATATAAAAACGTTCCACTACCACGTCTTTGGAGGCAAATGGCTGGTAACGCACCATCGCTTTTTGTGGTCGCGAGGAGTGGTTCACCACCCACAGACCTAACTGATCAGCCTGTTTATCCCTGAACGCCACGGCACGAACATCGTATCCTGACGGATACCCGCTCACATTGGTGCTGGAGGTGTGCGTTGTCATTACGATAGGCAGATCCATCTCACGTAAAGCCCGAAGCCCATAATAAATCGGTCGCGGCCTAAGATCCTTATAGCGCACGCTATAGTCGAACAACTGCCAGGGACCCGCGTTCAAACCATGCCAGACGGCGCCTTTTATTTGCGGAATCTGAGCAATTGCAATCATGTAATCCGCCGTACTTAATGCACCGCCGAGATTACTTACAAACTGCGAAGTCAGATCTTTGGTCGGTTTATCGCTGCTCATTTGCCGGGCGTGTTCAGTAATCCAAATGTTGGGATCCTGGCCGCGGATCGCCCGATAATCCTGTATGCTCTCCTCAAGTAATTTGAGCCAGAACGCCAGGCTGCGCGATCTGCCATCGGTGCGCTTGCCATTGTAATAGTGATGCAATGAGTAGTCCGTAACCTCCGGCAACCCCTTCATTACCGTTTTCATATACGCGTCCGGCGCGCTCTTGCCTCGGGCTTTATCCTTCTTATATTTCCAGATAAAGTCTCTAAGAAAAGCGATGTACCGGGCATCCTTATCAACTGAGTGTATTGCATCAATGGTTTTGCGTGACCGGGCTACGTATTTATCCGCATCCCACTCGTATTTACTTCTGTCCAGCTCATTGCCCAATTGATAGTAGCGTGGTTGACCCTTCACTTTTTCGGCTAAGTAGCGGGCAAGCTCTTTATTTTTATCCGCAACCTCTTGTTCAGCGGATTCCTGTAATGGCTGTAACGGGTTATTACCGACAAGGTTAAGGACATACAGAAACCGGCCGTCAACCTGATCCAGAAATTGGACGTATTCATCTAAACCAAAAAGGGCTTCCTGGGGAGGAGACTTAAAGATGGTATTTTGCTTGGGTCGACGTGCGGCCAACCCGACGGATTGTTCCCAGGAAAAAGAATTCGCCACCAGCCCACCCGGATACCGGTATATCGCCGACGGGAAGTATTTCAAATGATCAACAATGGCCGGGTAAACCTGATTCTTTTTTTTGTCCCAGAGTTGATTCTGAAACGACATATAATTGATATTAAAGCCGAACAATTCACTGGGTAGTTGTTCACGAACGATGGATTTGGAATCGATCTCTATTTGTATTGATCGGGCGGGCGTTACTTTGATATCACCCTCAGGTTGACCAAAGAGTTGCCCGGATAACATCATCAGAAAGAGCACTGAAATTCTTTTCATTTACTTCACCTTGATCTGATTCAGGTTTTGCCCAACCGGCCACGAGCTAATGATGTAAGCATCTCTTTCTCTTTTTTCAGTAACGGTGGCTTTACTGCCATGCAGGCAATATATACCAGAACGGATACGACCGCAGCCAACAGATACGAACTCGTCACAGTCAAACACCAATAGCCCAGTGCGCCGGACAAAAGAGAATAAAAAGCCACCAACAATGCCAAGCCGTAGTCAAAATGAACAACATAACCATGCTTGCGCAACAAAAGTACAACAACGATATTAGCGGACATCGTGCCCAATATATTGACCACGATCAAAGACCACAAACCTAAATAGGGGAAAAGCGGAATCGCTACCAGCAGCGAACCCGACTGTATTAAGTTTGAGAGCAGAATTTGATTTTTCTCGACCGTCTGTACCAGCAGCTCTAACGTCGTACGTAACCCTTCCGTTAACATCAACGCCAAAAAGCCGGCCAGCAGGTAGGCGGCTGCGCCATATTTGTCTGCGGTCAGCCAGTTCAGAAACGGCTCGCCGACCACCACTAGCAACGTCATCGGTAATGCCAACAGACTGAGGTTCAATCGGTAGACAAGATTGGACAACCCGACCAACTGGCTGAAATCCTGCTTTTCGGAATAATGCGCGATGAACACCGGCCGAATCATGCTCATCATCATGTTGGTGGGCATCAACCGTCCGGCAATATTATTCAAATTATCAGCAAAGCCGAACAGCGCTAACTCAGCACTCCCCATAAAATGAGCGGCCACTAAGCGATTTGGTGCGCTGCCGTACAGGGTTCGGGTTTGGTTAAGCAGTCCACTCCATAAACCGAATTTAATTACCCGCTTCCGGTTTTCTTGCCACCAATTGTGATTTCCCTCAGCTCTTTGAGCATCTGCTGAGCGCTTGAAATACCAGCCCGTCGACATCACCACAAGCGATAAAAGTTCGGAAAACAGCTCAATAAGAACGACGGCCCAAAGATCCAAAACGCCCCATTTCATAACCGCAATGACGCCCACCAGACGAGCGAACCCGCCTATGGCCATGCCGTACTGAGCCTGCTTCTGCCAGAGCAGCGCCTCTAACGACTGCGAAAGCGAAAATGCACTCAGCCGCAGAACACCGACCCCGGCATACCAGGGCAGTACCCATAACCAGGTTTCCAGCCCCAGCTCATCGCCGAACATAAAGGCAAAGGGAAGCCCCAGGAGCAAAACGACGATGACCATAGAAGCTCTGGCCAGCATGCCCCGGGACAAGAGCCAATACATGGTATGGTTATTGCCGCTGGACCTCAGCTCCGGAATATATCTCAACATCGACTGCTGAATACCGACGGATGAAACCATTCCGACAATAGTGATCAACGCCTGCAATGAGATATAAACAGCGTACTCGGTTTTCTCCAGGTATCGCGCCAGCAGAACCGTGACGGCTACAGTAACAAACAGCCGCATGCCTTTGCCTAATAACAGCGGCCTGAGACTACGACGGATGGCTGAAAACCCATAGTTTTTGGTGTAGGAGGTATTCATTGATGAATACCTCCTCTATTGAAAAGCACTAGCAACACCTAATATTCACACCATCACAAGAAACGGACAACACGTCGCCGTTCCCTCTCAGTTACTCTATTGGCAAGCTGCCAAAGTCGCTAGATCTATCGGCGTTGTCAGCAAGGTTTGCGCAGCACCCACCACCACACTGCCCGCCCCCGGCGATGAAGGATCAACAGTTAAACACGTTGTCGAACCGGGCGCTGTTGTAAAATCAAATCCATCGTACCCGGTGGTCTTCATTTTCAGTAAAAAGTTGAGTATGGCCGGATCAGCATCACCGTCAACGGTGTCATTTACTTCGATACTGTTTTCAACCACACCGGTAATCGCCGCGCTTGACATAAATTCGCCGAAATAAATAAGTTGCGAGGCAGAACCACCCGCGGTGGCAGATAAGTGCCAGTTATCCGTTCCGCAATCCTTCCACAAATATATGTTCTGGTCGTTTGCTGAATCGAATGACGGCATACCACAAGGACTGATTTCATTGTCCAGAATAGTCGCCCTACCACTGGGCTTATCCAGGGTAGCATTGTTCGCATTACTCAATACGACGTCAAAGGTTTCTTCACTTTCCGATAAATTATCTTCCAGAATCGGTATCGATATCTGCTGACTGGTCACACCCGGGTTAAACGTAATAGTAGTGGGTGTTGTTACTGCGGTGAAATCTTCATCGGCAGTAGCACTACCTGACTGGGTTACGTAATCCACCGTTACCACCGCTCCACTCGCAGCGGACAGGCTCACTGTGAATTCGGCGCTGGCATCCGCCTCGTTCACTTCAATATCGTTAATCGAGACATCGACCGCGATGTTGGTGCACGTGGCCAGGCTGCCCAAATCGAATGGTGAACTAATCGGTTCTTTCTCGGATCCTGCTAGAATCGGAATGCCAGAAGGCGATTCCAGATTCATGCAACTGCCCGCTTCAGTAACCGGTTTGAACTGGAATCCGTCGTCGCCGTTGTTCCATATTTTTAACACGTATTCAATGACGGTCGGATCCGTGGTGTTATCCAAAGTATCACTGGGTTCCAGACTGTAGCCGGAGAGACCGGTAAAACCATCGTCCGAGGTAAATTGCCCCTCATAAAAGACGCCGGCAGGATCTCCACCTGCTGATGCCCGCACATACCACTCACCCGTATCACAATCCCTCCATACAAACAGGGCTTTTTCAACAGATGGATCGTACACAGGCGCACCGCACGCATTGAGTTCGTCATCGATTATCGTCGCTGTGGCCGATAATGTCGCCAAGGTGGCACTGACCGGATTGTTTAAATTAAGCGTAAACGACTCATCACCCTCGCCCAAGCTGTCTTGCGTGATAACCACATCCACCGTTTTCGAAATTTCACCGGGGTTAAACGTCAGGGTTTGCGCTACACTGATTTCTTCGTAGTCCACCCCTGCGGTGGCTGTTCCCGCCTGGGTGGAAACGTCTACGGTCACAACGTCGGTGCTCGCTTCAGACAACTCAACCGTAAACGTCGCAACGCCCGCTGCCTCGCTCACGGTCACATTGGTTACCGACAATTCAAGGCAGGAACCAAACGTGTTGAGATTAAATGCGCCGAATTTGGCGGTTTTGGATTGTCCGACCAGCACCGGAATGCCTGCTGGTTGAGTCGGGCTGAAACAGGTTATGGCCGTCTCATCCGGAGTAAACACAAAGCCGTCTTCACCGTTGTTATAAATCTTAAGAACATAATCGATGTTGTCCGGGCTGGTTGTGTAATCGAGCGTATCACTGGGCTCAATTCCGTCTTCCAGCACCTGAACAAAGGGCCGAGTCGATCCTACCGACCCGCCATAAATAACACCAGCGGGATCACCCCCTGCAGTGGCTTTAATATGCCAGGAACCGGTATCAAAATCTTTCCACAGAAGAATGGCTTTCTCGGTCGTTTTATCGTAAGTCGGTGCACCACATTCGATACAGGAATCATCGTCTTCGATGGTTATCTGCGCCTGGTCATCGAGAATAAAACCACCGCTGGCGTTGGACAGTGTCAGCAGAAAATGTTCGGTCTGCTCGAACTCCGCATCTTGAACCAAGGTGAAGGTTAGCGTTTTACTCAGCTCACCGGGATTAAACGTCAGGGAGCCGGCCGACGCTTCAGCCGTGTAATCACTACCCAGAAAGGCCGTGTCATCCACAAAGGCATAATCCACTGTGATCGTTGAAGCAGCAGCACGGGAAAGCCCGACGGTGAGCGAAACGGTACCATCATCTTCATTGACGGTAGTGTCTTCAGCCGTGATATTGGCGCAAGATTCAAACGTGTTTAGATTGAAAGGTGTCGATACCGGGATATGCCCGCCCCCTAAGAACACCTGAGCGCCTTCAGGCAATGTAAACATGTCCAGGCACGCGCCAGCACTGCCCGTTAGGGTGAAATCAAACCCATCGATACCGGAATTGGACATTTTCATAAAGAAATCGATTGTGCCCGCCGCCGTGTGGTTAAGCGTATCGTTGCCTTCTAGTCCATAGCCGACCACATTAGTGAAGTCACTATTAGTGATGACCTGTCCCAGATACTCCATACCGTTGCCACCACCGCCCGTGGCCCGAACATACCACTCACCGGTGCCGGAGCAATCCTTCCAGATAAACAATCCTCTATCCTGTGCAGAGTCGAAAGCGAAAGGGAAATTTTCTGGTTGCTCATCCGGCGGAACACCGCACTCGTCACCCGCTTCAGGAGCTGGAAAATCAGTCGCACCGTCAGTGACGGTCACATCGCTGATAGTACCGGTTTGATTACCCATGACACCCTGGGTAATTTTATAGAGATTATTTGCAGACACATCGGTGAAAACATCGATTTCTCCGTTTGGCCAGCGCACCTCGATATTGGCCAGATCATTTTGTCCCAAGCCAATGTGCAGACGGCTATGGTTCTGCGACCAGCGATGGAAATGCCCGCCTTGCTCACGCAACTGGGATACCCCACCGGCGGTAACAATCACTTTGGATCCTATTGCATCCCTATTTGAGATGGTCCCCTGAAGATCAAGCTCAATCCAGCGATTGGTACTGGTATTAAACGAGGTGTTGCGGAACAGCTGGTCCGGACCACCGACCCGAATCGGGTTCATAAGCAAACCGTTCAGTACATAAAGGTCGAGCCAGCCATCAACATCGTAATCCGCGGCAATCACGTTTTCACCGACACCGGCGCCACTGGGTAAGCCCGCCCCGATCGCACCTTCCGCACCGTATCCGCTCACGTCTACAAACGAGCCGTCACCCAGATTCATATAAAATTTGTTGCTGATATTCTCGATTCCGTTGCGACAAACCATATAGATATCAAGATCCATATCGTTATCGAAATCCCCTACCGTTGTCGCAACACAGGAAACTGGGGTGCTAAGGCCAATGCCACTGGTATCCGTGAATCCGCCACCGCCAACGTTCAAAAACAGTTTGGGGGCAATATCGTAATCACCGGTAGTCAGGTTCATGGCGACCGGATCGGTCATGTCCACGCCTTCGATGATGATATAGGCACGGGTGCTTGACGACGCGGGAGAAAGCCAAAGTTTCCAGCTACCGGAGGCCGTGTCGTAGCCCATGTAAAAACCCTGATCAAGGTTTTCATCGTGAAACGATATACCCTGGTCTGCAGCGACAGCAGGATCAAGCGTAAAGGTCTTCGCTGTTGGGCGATAGCCGCCCGAGCCGATAAAGAATTTGGGTAATCCAAGTTGCGTGTCGACCGTCACGGTAATCGGACCAGAAGCCTGGAACTCGAGGCCTCTTTCGCCACTGATTTCTCCGCCTGCAAGCCAGGCTTCGATGATATCAGGCTCACCAACATCACCATCCACCACCTTCAGGGTTTGGTTTGGTCTGAGGTTACCTCTTACCAGCAAGATGTCGGGCATTAGATCGTTATTAAAATCGGCAATCGCGGCGTCGACCACCAATCCGCTGAAAGGCAGGCTTTCTGTAATATCAAAAAAGGGAACGGTATCGGTCTTATAAACTTTTTCTGGAAAGTCGCCGTCGCCGATCGCGAACAGTTCCATACTGTCGTCCTGGTCCAGATCAGAAAGAATGCCATAGTTAGTTCGGAAGCTTTGCAAGCCGACTGACGGAGTGATATCGCTAAAACTGCCCGCCGATTGACGCAAAAATAGGTTGGGTGCGCGATTATTGATAACCACATCGAGCAGGCCATCGTTGTCGTAGTCAAACCAGGTCGCGGTGCGGCCTTCTTTATCATCGGGGAAGCTGCGCGCTGCAGTTTCATCCGTGGTGACACCGGCACCGTCATTAACAAACAGCGCGGCCGGGAAATTCACCCCGGTCAGTACCAGCAGATCCTGAGTACCGTTGTTGTCGAAATCGCCCCAAGCGCCGCCATGCGTATCGGTAAAAGGAAAATCGAGCCAGGTGCGGGATTTATCGAACTGGATAACGATGTCAGTAAAGGTACCATCGCCGTTGTTACGCCAGATACTGGGGCGAGCCCGATGGTTACTTGAATAAATATCCGGATAGCCGTCCCCGTTGAAATCTCCCCAGGAGGCACCCCAGCTTTCACCAACGTAGTTCAAACCAGACACCGAGGGGCTGATTTCGGTAAATTCCACAGCCCGAACTGCGGTTGTCCATGAAAAGATTAGTGCAACGCACGCTACTACTGAGAATATCCTTGGCATACTAAGTTCACCATCACTCGTGAGTTTCTTCGCTACATTCCAGCCCGATAACGTATCGACCCGGTAAAAATAAGTTTGGACTTTCATGAAAACAACACCGGTCTGGATTACCTCTTTCCGCCTGTGAGCACACACCACAACGGCTACCGTTCAGTAGACGCGAAGTGCTGTGAGCAGCAATGCTGGCACTTAGAAACAGATCTCACCCAATGCGAAGAACCGCAGATCAATGTTTTAGAGGTGCCTGTCACCCAATAAAAGATTACCACTCTCCAGGCACCGGATGAGCAAATGAGAAGTAATCTAAATCACAATCAAAGGTTGTTCCGGGGAATCAACCCTAAGGCCGATAGATTATCGTAAAGATGGGTCAAAAAAAATAGCTGGCGGAGTTTTATAACAAACATTAAACAAAAGATACACGAACCTGCGCAGGTACGGCCGGCTACACTTTAAATTGGCCACTTACCTAATCAAGTTCCCTTTTTTATTAACCGGATGCTCTGGTATATCAGCGGAGAACCGGACCCGAAACGAAAAACGGGCGACTAAAAATAGCCGCCCGCTTGTTTGCTCTGGGTACCGTTATTCGAAAACGATGTTCCATACTTTGCCAGCAGTGAGGAGACCTGTTGAGTCCAGCTGACTGGCGAACTGGCCTTTGCTTTTGATCACATTATCGTTGATCGTCAGGTTGGAAAAGACAAACTTCTTGATGATACCGCCCGCGTTTCCATACAGCGTACTCTGTTTGTAAGGAATTCCGCTAAGAGCAATATTATTAAAGTTTAGATTGTAAATAAGCTTGCTTGCTTCGGTGTCCGGGTCGCCCCAAACACTGGCCTTTCCGCTTGGGAAGACATGGGTTGTTACCATGCGCAGGCTCATCAGGCGCAGCAGATGCTTTTCTTCAATGCGAATGTCGTCAAACGTAGTGTTCTGAAAGGCAGCACCGCTCCGAAATCCCATGGCACTGAAGATGGCGCTGGTTCCCTGCATGTCCGGGCGATCCGGCTCCCAGGCCGGGGTATCACTGAACACGTCACTGTGGATAATATCAATATCACTGATGTGGTTATTTTGCGCCACGCCACTCAGGTTCCAGGCAAATTTGAACACCGCCCCGCTGGTCTGCTGCCAGATCACATTGCGGCTGATGGTTTGGTTGCTGTAATACAACTTAATATTGTCATCCATCACCTTTATAAAGTTGTCTTCTATGCGCGAATTATTCCCGGTCACGATTCCGTCGTTGCGGTGGTTCCAGCTAAAGAGTTTTACATTCAGAATGTCAGCGCTGCTGTAACTAACGATACAGCTACGTAAAGGACTGGTAATGGTGATCCCTTCTATTAATAGTCCTGACCCTTTGGAGCCCTTTGAAAAGTCGATTGCATGGTTCCCCCAAGCTGCATGTTCCGCGGCCGTTTCAGTTAAGCTGTGACCAGACAGGATTCCGCGCCCGCGAATCACGATATTCTTGGGGTTCTTTTCAGCAGAGATCATAGTACCAATAACATACGCACCCCCTGCCAGATACACCTCGGTGCCGTTCGGTATTTTGTATTCCTTGCCGATGTTATGTATGCCCGGTCCGAAATAAACCACACCCGGATCTGACGCCTTGGGCGGATCAACTTCCAACGGGTTGGCGAAAATGAAAAGCGGGTGCTTGATGATATGCTTTGTAAGCGTTCCGCTGTCGACGAAATTTCGGGTTATCTCATTGTCTTCATCTATTTCTACTGAAATCTGAGCCGGTTTTGGCAGCTTGAAGTTACATTTGTTCGCGACCACCTTTGTTTCGATTCCCAGAGAGAGTGGGCGAACGACACAAGTCTCGATGTTCTTGCCGTCAAGCCGCTGGGCTTGGATAAACACACTGCCCTCAAGCGAGAAACTGGTCCAATGGTTAGCTGTTTGCATGTAATCCAACGTTCCGGACCAGCCTGGATCGGCGGAGTTCATTTCTTCATAAACGAGGGGCTTGCTGGTCGAGCCATTCTGGGTAAGGTAAACCGCGAAACGGGAAGACATGAACGCGTCCTTAACATCACGAGCGACCGGATAGGTGACCAGACTGTCGCTATTGGCCTTAAGGATAGTGGTGTTATGGACCCCGGAAGTTGTGGAAAGATTGTCATTATCAATGGCAACGGCGTATAAATCGTAATTGCCTTTGGTGCCTGCCCAGTTAAAAGTGTAAGGGGCTGATTTGTCGCTACCTAACAGGATTCCGTTACTGTAAAAGTCAACTCTGGCGATGCTTCCATCTCGATCAGAGGCGGATGCTTTAATGGCGATATTCGAACCTTCCTTAAAGCTGGAGCCATAAGCGGGGGCTGTTAACGTCACTGCAGGAGCCGACCGGAGTGCCGCCGCGGTCGCAGGTGTAACGGTAACGCTGTGTGCATCAGACAGCTCGGTAAGGTTGTCACTGTCGACTGCAACGGCGTAGATTTCATGAATGCCGGTGGAACCGGTCCAGCTCAGGGTATAGGGGGCTGACTTATCACTCCCTAACAACACTCCGTTGCTATAAAAGTCGACTCTGCGAATGCTACCGTCACTATCTGTAGCAGCAGCTTCAATGGTCACATCCGCGCCATTAACAAAGCGGGTGCCGTTTGCCGGGGATGTCAGCGCAACAGTGGGTGCAATCGGCTCCAGCACCGGGGCAAGCGCGTTCGGGGTTACGTTGCTAGCGGTCACATTGGCTTGAACGGCACTACTTTCACTGATGTCCGCATCAGCCGCGGCCTCGCTGCCGCCTCCGTTACATGCGGATAACAAGCCAACGCATATGGCCAACATAAATTTGACTGCAAATAAACAGTACTTCGATTCATAATACTTCATAAATCACTATCTCTGAGTGTATTGATTAACTGGTGTCTATAGATACTTACGGCTAGACTGGCAGGCCGCCTTTGGGTAGTATTAATTTTGAGCTTAGTGGTCGGCCCAACCGCTCGCTGACAGCGAATTCCTTATCTGTGATCCGCGTCCCTAGTCGGATGTGATAAGGTGGCCAAGCTCAAAAATTAACCAGATTTGGATAAACGAATTAGGCCGCTGCAACGCTGTTGCAGGGGTGGTGGACAGCGAAATACTGTGAATTCAGATCAAAAGATCTTAGGTAAAGCCGGCTTTACCTAAGGGAATACGCTAAGGGGAATCGAGGCAAATTGGGTAGAAACAGGCATGACTATAGGACAATTAAACGTTGTGATTAGGACTTTGACGCCTCTCCGCGTTGCCTAATAGAAACAGCCAGGATAAGCCCAGATTTCGCCTAAGCTACGATTGTGAACAGAGACACTTTAATCTCCGCAAGTGGGATTTAAACTGCCGCATCGCCTTCAAGAGCCTCCCGACCTGATTGCAATACTCACCTTCACCATTCAGTGCGATGTTTCTTCGATGGCAGGCGTCTTTACTCATGTCGTCGAGGCTGGTGAACGAAAAGCGGCGGTTGTTTCATTTGTAACTTAGAAACCATTTACTTTTTTATTCCAGAACTTCAATCTACTGTATGTCGCAGGTAAAGTACCTGCTAAGTACATGAGGCCCAAACACCGAAATGACTCACTCACCATCACGCATCAAAATCTTGCTTGTTCCGTTTTTCATGTTTTTCGTGACCCTACTCACCTCATTCCAGGCATCAGCCGTGGATGCAAGATCGTTAAGTGTCGGTGACGTCGTCAAGATTTCAGTGTACGGGCAATCAGACTTGACCACCGTGACCCGCATATCCGAAAACAACAGCATCAATTTCCCTCTGATCGGTGAAGTCGTGATTGGTGGCTTGTCAGTCGGCACAGCGGAAGATCTGATTGAACACCAGCTTTCCAGCAAAGGATTCGTGAAGAACCCTCAAGTCAATTTGTTTGTAGAACAACTATTTCAAACGTTAAACAATACTGTCACCATTCTGGGACATGTAGAAAAGCCCGGAAACTACGTATTACAGGGTGCCTCTGTTGAAGGCGTGCGCACGCTGGTCCATTTGATCGCTGCTGCCGGGGGATTAAGGCCGGAAGCCTCCAATAAAGGTATCCTGACCCGGGTGGACGGTAAAAACCGCGAAAGATTCAACTTCGATCTCTACGAAATGGTCAACAAGGGCACCCTGGAATCAGCGGAATATAAACTCCAGGGAGGGGATGTCGTCTATATTCCCGAAATGGATGTATTCTATATTTATGGACAAGTGCAACAGCCAGGCCGTTACCGGCTCGAACAAGGCATGCGAGTTATGCAGGCATTGCCCGTCGCCGGCGGCATAACGGATCACGGTAGCGAAAAAGGCATTCAAATACAGAGAAATGTGAATGGAAAAATCAAGACTCTGGATGTGAATCCGACCGATGAAGTTCTTAAAGATGATGTTGTTTACGTAAAAGAAAGCTTCTTTTAATCAGGCATATGTAGGTTTCTCGAGTTATAGGGTTCTAGCTGTAATGAACATCAATATTTTGTGGACTGTTTTTAAAGCACGTTTCGTGCTGATTTTATTTACCTTGGTTCTGACGGTTTCGGTCACGGTGGTGTTGACGAAATTACAACCCAATCGCTTCGATGCCAATACCTCATTGATATTGAATTTCGATGGTTCAACGCCGTTTGAACAAAGCACGATGCCGGCTCAATTTGTTTCCAGCTACATTGCAACCCAACTCGACATTATCTCCAGCCAGAGTGTCGCCCTAAAAGTCGTTGACAAATTAAAGCCCGTAGAAGACCAAATTATCAAATTGATGACCTTGGATGTGGATAAATCTCCCTGGCAGCCGGGTGATACGGTGACTGTCGTAGACGATCTGAAGCCCGCAGAAAGTCAGATTCTGCAGTTGAATACCCCGGGTGACGACAATACCAGTGGCTCGACCCGGCACCTTCTGGCAAATAAATTGATTGAAGGGCTGAATGTACAACCATCCAGGGATAGCCGAGTCGTGAATATCAACTTCAGTTTCAAAGACCCTGTGCTCGCCGCAAGGATAGCGAACGCCTTTGTGGATGCGTACATTGAGACTAATCTTGAGTTGAGTATTGAGCCCGCAGCACGCAGCGCACACTGGTTCGACGACCAGACCAAAGTGTTTCGTCAACGGCGCGAAGAAGCCCAGAAAAGATTAACCGATTATCAGCAGGATAAAGGGATAATCATGATCGACGAGCGACTGGATACAGAAGCGAACAGGCTCAACGAGCTGTCGAAGAATTATCTGGAGGCGCAGGCTACAGTCTATGACGTTAAATCCCGTCAGTTAGGTGAAAATCACCCGGAATACATCGGTGCCATCAAACGGGAACAATCACTGCATGACTCACTAGAAGAACAAAAACTCAAATTCCTACAGATAAAGCAGCAACGAGACCAACTTGACGTGCTTGCCAGAGAAGTGGAAACGGAACGCCAAGCCTATGAGGAAATGCAAAAGAGATATTACGTAACCAAACTGGAAAGCCAGTTCAATCAGACTAATATTGCGATTTTGAATCGTGCGATTACGCCGACCAAGCCATCGAGTCCGAATCTGCTACTGAATGTAATAAGTGCAATCGTCCTGGGCAGCGTCATTAGTTTTGTACTTGCCTTTCTGGCTGAGCTTTTCGATCGCAGAATCCGCACTGAAGATGATTTAGACGGGCTTTTAGGCACCAAAGTGTTGGCACAAATCTAGTGCCAGCATCGGTGTGAACGTTGTTGATAGGGTAGTATAGCAGCATGGAATTTTCCAAATTCGAACGAAAACTGACGGTTAATGATAGTCAAACCCTACAAGCAAGGCGGGAAGATACTCTGGACATCAAAGCTCTCGGTCTGACTCTGGTAGAACAAGGCAAAATTAAGCCTTCCAGCATCAGTGAAATTCTTACCTATTCTCAATTACACGATCTACGCTTTGGTGAAGCTGCGCTCCAACTCGGCTTGGTGACCCAGGACGAGCTGGATGAGTCGCTCGCCGCGCAATTCAATTACCCTTATATAAATAAAAATTCCGCTGAGATTTCTGATGAGCTGGTGGCGGCACATTCCCCCTTTTCCAAAAAGGGAGAAGCACTAAGGGCTTTGCGCTCCCAACTGATCCTGAGATGGTTTTCTGAAGGCAGAAAAACGCTGGCGATCGTGAGCCCCCACGCCGGTTGTGGCAGCAGCTATCTCGCGGCAAACCTGGCTGTGATCTGGTCTCAAATGGGAGAGCGCACACTGCTGGTTGATGCCGATCTGCAGCACGGGCGTCAACACGAATTATTCAACGTTAAAAACAAAATCGGTCTCTCCAGCGTTCTGGCTGGCCGAGGCTCTGTCGAATCCGTCATCAAACCTGTGCCGCTATTCCGCGGGTTATCACTGCTTCCTGCGGGAGCACCTCCACCCAATCCGGGCGAACTACTGGAAAGAAGAGTACTCGCCGACATCGTAGAGCAGGTTCAGGAGGATTACAGCGTTGTCCTGTTCGATACCTCGCCCATGAACAATATCAGTGGCTGGGAATTTGTGGCGGCGCAATGTTCTGATGCGCTACTTGTGATGCGTAAAAACAAAACACCGCTTTCCGCTGCTACCAAGATGATCAAAAAGCTTCAATCATTAAATGCAGAGGTGGTTGGATCCGTTCTTGCGGATTTCTGAGCGGATCCACGTTTTCTTATTCTATTGATAACCAAGTTGATGGTTTAGCTGACCGGCAACCGCGTCAAAGCGGGCGATGTGGTCAGCAGTCAAACGTGAACGCCACTGGTCATCGGTAGGGCGAATCCCTTCTTCAGCAAGCTTAAAGCGAGTTGGATTACCCCCAGCGGAGTGATACACACTGTCGTTACTGAACTGCAACATATTCGGATCGTATTCGATATTCAGCCATTCGCAGAGCTGGCTGGTCCACTTTTCTGGCTCACTGGTGAACGCTTCATACTGCATGGAAAAACGATGGGCCGGGTCAACCCATTTGCCCAACAATTGAGTGGTTAACTGGTGATAGTGATGCCAACGCTCCGCGGCGCGCTCAAAGGGCATATGGCCCATCCTCGACGCGCTAACCCCTCTTCCATCCCGGGTCAGGTGCAATATACGAACCTCATCGGGGAAAGCTCGATACAAATGAACCGCTTTACGGGGGAGTTTTGACGCGTCAACAACCAAATCACTATTCCACTCTTCAGCCGCAGCGGTGTATAGCTTCATCGTATTATTAACGCCATCCTTAATAGAAGGCGGCGTGACCCAGGAACCACCCAGAAATGGGGGCAGCGCCAATCCTACGCTATCGGCGGCAACTCTCCAGCGCGCAATAGCAACACGAGCTTTAGTTTGACGTTGGTGGTCTATTTTTCCACTACCGTCTTTCCACTTCATAGCATCGTCAAGATGCAAACCGTAAGGCTTGGCTCTCATATCAACACCGGACGCCGCGGCAAGCCGGGTGAAAACCTTCGCCCACTCACCGCATTGATTCAGTTGCTGTCCACAGGTGCACATCTCATCCAGAGAGAGTAATTTCGGTATAAAGCAGACCTCACCCAGGTTCACAGTTTTAGCATGCTGCCCAAGCACGAGGCTGACTAATGTGGAGCCTCCACGGGGGGAAGACATGATGTATAAGGCTTTAACCGTCATTATATAAATCCTGTGAAATTGGCGCTGGGCACTCAGTTCGACATTCGATCAGATATTTCGACGGCTAGAATACCCAAACGGGCAAGCAATTTCCATGGCTTGGATGTTAACGAAAAACGGCCCAATTAAGGGCCGTTTTTTGTTTCTTTTGGAACTATATCAGTTGCATTGCTTCAGGGTATTCAGATTAATGGGCGATGATACTTCCACTTTATCAGGCCCGATGTATGCGCGGCCGGAGGAAGCATTCAACCTAAAGCAAGTGTTGGAACCGCCAGGTAATGCCATGTCGATTCCGTCAGTGCCTTTATTCCAAACCTTCAGTTTGAAATCGACCTTCGAGGAAGCCATATCCAAAACATCGTGCTTTTCGAAGTCAACCGGATCAATGAAGTTGAAGCCTCCGCTGGAAGATACGGTACCCGTGAAGCTGTTTCCGCTGCTATCCCCGCCTGCCGACGCAACAAAGTGCCAGGTGCCTGCGTTACAATCTTTCCAGAGGAAGAGCCCCTGATCAGAACCAGAGTTGATTGCGGGAGAACCACAAGCGTCGGTGTCTAAAGAAGTGGCTGGAGACGTGCTGGCTGTTGAACCACCCTTCTTCGGTCGAATCAGAATTCCGGCATCCCAGGCATTTAATGACAGGTTTTTCAGGCTTTTCCCATTATTGGTACCAGGGTCCTGTGTGCCTTTTATACGCTGGAAGGTGCCGCCCAGATCGACCGTCGTTGAGGAATTCGACCCATTGACGACCACAATACCGTTTTCGAAATCACGTCTAAAGACGTTCGCATTGCCCTTAAAGAGGTAAACGGTATCCAACCACACATTGGTATTTTCATCCCCCACTGTAAAGGATATCCGGCTAGAGCCATTCGCTGGCGCCTGAAAGGACATAACGTAACGCCGCCAGGTGTTTCCTACCAGGAAACGCTCGCCGTAGCCGCCGACATTGGCCTTAATTTCACGGGGCGCATTAGAGGTAGCGGAAAATACCAGGGTATACCAGGTGTTTTTCGTTAGATTGGCAGCAGGCCCTTTAACCTTGGCGCCATAAAGTTCTTTTTGATAGCTGGTGTGTTTTCCCACCATAAGAGAAGCTGATCCATCTCTTGCATTCGCCGTGTTTCGGCTCAGTTTCACATTGACGCCGGACCAACCGTTAATATTGCTATCGAACGTGCCAGGTTTTATTAATGAAGCCGAGGGCGAAAATGCGGCGTTATTATAGATTCGTTTATAACTCCCCAGGGGTTTGCCTAACCAACCTGTGTTTTTGCGAATAGACGCCTGGTTGGACGTTACAGCTTTGCCGTAGCTCGCGGAGCTTTTATCGGTGATGACAGAAAACTCATCGTACCAAACGTCCGGGTGAGTGGGAGAGTTCTGGCTACCAAAATAACCGTCTTCCAACAGCCCCATTCCCAGAGCGAAGCGGAACGGCTTGTTCGTGGAGGCGCTAGTAGAATCACGATAAGTAGCGGTGGGCGTCTTCGTCAGTACATGACTGGCAGCGGGCCCACGATTGATATGGTGCATGTAGTAACGATAGTTGGCGAACTCGGAGCTTAGAGTTTTGTACTGGGGAACGACGCTGTGGTAGCCGTTGGATTGCGGCCACCCTTCCATTTGCGTTCCGTTCGTCGCACTGAAAGAGCGCGCTAACTGATGGCCGGTGATGATGTATTTGTTAGGGAATGCATTGCGCATGCCCTTATAGAAATTCTCCAGCCCGATTCCCCACCAATTTGTACCACTTGAATCTCTGCCATCGTCCGTTCGTAGATCGTTATTGACGTCGGCTTTCTTATTATCAAACAGAGTGTAAAAGTCGGAATCGAACAGAAAACCCGAGACCTTAGCAGACGTCTTGTTTCCTGTAGCGTCTTTCGAGTAGTTGTTTTTGACAAACGCGAGCGCGGCCTGGGCGTAGGTTCTGCCATTACTGTCTTTCGGAGATTTGGTGCTGATATTGTAAGACCAGTTGAGTTTACTGCCACTCTGTCCGGTTACGTGCTGGGCAACAATACTACCCGCTCCGTGTTTTACTTTTGAAGATTTGAAACCACGCTGCACAGTCAGCGTATTATTGGAAGTGTTACGCCCGGTAATCTTGGCGTGCTCCGCGTTCCTAAACGAACCGGCGGGCGCATTATAGATCACAATATACTCACCTACTTGGAAACGCTTGGCGTCGGCAACCGGAATCGAGGTCGCTGAATTAGTTATCGCCTTGCGTAGGGTGGTACCCGCCTGATAAAGCCAGTGACCTGCATAAACATTACACCCTGCGGTGGCTGACGCTGTGTTCTCAAAGGCAAGGCTATGACTGTGTGAGCAATAAGAATGATTGTATCCCAGGAACTCCGTGGGCATCATGGCACGAAAATAAAGCAGACTGGGGTTCATGCGCTGCACGGCTGCTATCTTGTTAAGCACGCCGCCACCGGTGGCAATAACCTGGTATTTAGCAAACTTTTCGAGGTTACCGGCCATTGACTGGGTTTCAGCCATAATCACCCGGGGAAATTTGTGTCCCTCAATACTGGGGAAGTTTGCAGTGGATGAAGGCCGCCTGGTATCGGCGTCGTTCATATAGGCAGGAGCTGCCTGTGAATTCTGTATGTTTAATACGAGAGTCGAAAACACCATGCAGATGCCGACTGCTAAGCGTATAGACATAAGATGTACCTCTAAATATAGCGATTAATTTTCTTTCAGGTGGACTCGATACGTTGCCTCTGATCATTCGGGCATCGTGAACTTCAATATCCGAAGCGTCCCCCAGCGAAGCTAAATTTCAAAGCTGCCCGCCTAGGCGTTGTTCTTAAAAATTCAACTACTCAAATTACTGCTCTTGAAAGTTTTGACAGACTACACCGTGTAGAAAATGCAAACCGTGAATGAGCGCAGATATTCAGTAAAACCCAAACCTGAAAACCCAAATCACTCACCATAATCGTCCATCAAAAGGAAAAAGCCATTGATGGCGGTGACGAAATCTCCCACAGCAAATCCGTTTTTCATCCATATTCCCGAAACATTCAATATCGAGAATAGCGAAGTCAGAAAATACCCGAGTATCGTTAAGGCCGAAGTGCATGACACACTCTTGGTGTCACCCTTCCATTGAAATCACAACTGACGTCGCACTCGGGCAAATTCAAAAATACCCGAAGCTATCACTGAAAATAATAGATGTCGGGGAAACGATGAATCAATAGATGCCCCCTTTAAAAACGACTTTAGTATCGACGTTGTGAACCAGGTCTCATGTAAGATGAAGCTCTTAAAAAATAGTGGTTGAAAATTGTACTAAACTTGCGTACCCAATTTGACATGGACAGGGCACTCAAGTTGCAAAAGTGGTATAGAACGGCCAGAAAGCCGACCCATTACCAGACTTTGCCCCGCGACAAAGTACAAATAGTAAGCTAAATCTGGCCGTGGAGTTATTTCATTCCAGGCTCGTTCTATTCCACCGTAACACTCTTAGCCAGATTGCGCGGCTGATCCACATCGGTGCCTTTGATAATCGCCACATGGTAGCTGAGCAGCTGCAAGGGAATGGTGTACACAATTGGCGCTAACTCCGCTGCAACTTTGGGTACATCCAGCACATGCACATCATCCTGCTTGATCAAAGCTGCATCGGTATCCTGAAACACAAACAACTCCCCGCCTCTGGCGCGAACTTCCTGCAAATTCGATTTCAGTTTTTCCAGCAGCGCGTCGGATGGGGCAACCGTTACCACCGGCATTTGGTTGTCCACCAATGCCAGGGGGCCGTGCTTTAGCTCCCCCGCCGGATAAGCTTCGGCGTGTATATAGGAAATTTCCTTCAACTTTAAAGCTCCTTCCAGCGCGATCGGGTACTGTAAGCCGCGCCCAAGAAACAAGGCATGATTTTTCTCGGCAAATCGTTCCGCCATCGCCTCTATGGGCTGATTGAGCTTAAGCGTTGATTGAATGACATCGGGTAGCTGCTGTAACCCCTGCAGTAAACGTTTCTCCTCAGTCGCGTCAATGCCATGAAATTTACCGATTGCCAATGTCATCAAATACAACCCCACCAACTGCGTGGTAAACGCTTTCGTTGATGCCACGCCGATTTCAGGCCCCGCCTTGGTCAAAAATGACATAGCCGACTCACGCACCAATGAGCTGCTTGAAACATTGCAAATGGCTAGGCTGGATAGATAGCCTTGCGCCGCACGCAACGCAGCCAGGGTGTCCGCGGTTTCCCCGGACTGCGAAATGGTGACAAACAATGTGCCCGGTTGAACCACCGTTTTCCGATAGCGGAATTCGCTGGCTACTTCAATATTGCAGGGAATACCGGCTAATCCTTCCAGCCAGTACTTAGCAACCAACCCTGCGTGATACGAAGTTCCGCAGGCAATGATTTGAACCACTTTAACCCGTTCAAATATCGCTTGCGCATCCGCGCCGAAAATCGAAGGATCAATGCCACTCAAATTACTGCGTCCTTCCAATGTGGCACGAATGGCGTTGGGTTGCTCAAATATTTCCTTAAGCATGAAGTGACGGTACTCGCCTTTATCTGTCGTACCATCGCTACCAGTAAACGTCTTTATAGGATGCTCAACCCGTTGACCATCGCTATTCAGAATCCCGATTGATTCCCGGTGTACTTCAGCAATATCCCCTTCTTCCAAAAATATAAAACGAGTAGTCACCGGCAGTAATGCAAGCTGGTCCGACGCAATAAAGTTTTCACCCAGACCAACCCCAATGACGAGTGGACTGCCCTGACGCGCTGCTACTATACAGTCCGGGTCGTCTTTACTGACCACACCCAATGCATAAGCGCCTTCCAGTTCTTGGGTAGCCGTGTTTACTGCCGCCAACAAACCACCCCCGCTTTTCAGGTGATAGTGAACCAAATGGGCAACGACTTCGGTGTCCGTTTGAGAGAGGAATTGATACCCCTGTTTCTGCAATTTAGCGCGCAGATGCTCATGGTTTTCAATGATGCCGTTATGCACCACCGCAATTTTCCCTGAGGACATATGAGGGTGAGCATTTATTTCGGAGGGCATACCATGGGTCGCCCATCGGGTGTGCGCTATACCGATGGTGCCACTCCCCGGCAATGCACCGACTGCATCAACCAGCTCATTGACCTTCCCGACACGACGGACCTGTTCAATGTCAGCGCCTGAACTGAAACGCGCAATACCCGCAGAATCGTAGCCCCGGTATTCAAGGCGCTTTAAGCCTTCTATTAATATCGGTGTCACATCGCGAGTTGATACCGCTCCCACTATTCCACACATATCTTTGCCTTCACCTTATTGTGAATTCTTCTCTGGCCGTTTCCAGGATTCAATCGTTAGCTGCTTGGCCCGGGTAAGGGTCAACGCATTTTCCTTCGCGCTCTTGGTAATCGTCGAACCGGCACCGATGGTTGCACCGGCGCCTATATCAACCGGTGCAACCAATGCTGAGTTTGAACCGATAAACGCACCTTCGCCAATAATGGTTTTATGTTTATTGACCCCGTCATAATTACAGGTAATAGTGCCTGCACCTATATTCACATCGCGGCCGATTTCACTGTCACCCAAATAGGTCAGATGACTCGCTTTCGCACCTTCTTCCATTATTGTGTTCTTGGTTTCCACAAAATTGCCGATACGGGCGCCGCGTTTCATTTCGGTGCCGGGTCTGAGGCGGGCAAACGGACCCACATCACAGCCCTCACCCACCTGCGCGTTTTCAAGCACACAATTGGCTTTGATAATACTGCCAGCGCCGATGACACTGTCAATAATCACACAATTCGGACCGATTTGAACGCCTGTGCCCAATTCCACTTGCCCTTCAAATACGACATTCACATCAATAAAACAATCCTGTGAAATGTTCACTTGCCCGCGGATATCTATTCGTGCCGGGTCGGCCAAGGTGGCACCGGCTATCATCAATTCTTCTGCTAATTTCCGTTGATATAGCCGTTCAAGACGCGCCAGCTGACGTTTATCATTCACGCCCTCGACTTCAATCGGGTCTTTTACACGGCAGCCGATGACTGGCACATCATGCTGGTTTGCAATTTTGACCAGATCCGTCAAATAATATTCACCCTGAGCATTATTACTGTCGATCGACGGTAACCACTGTTGAAGATCTTTCGAATCGGCCAGCATAATGCCGGTGTTGACTTCTACTATTTTGCGAATTTCATTGCCGGCGTCTTTCTCTTCTACAATCTCCCGCACCACTCCAGCGTGGTCCCGAACGATACGCCCGTAACCGGTGGGATCCGGTAATTTGACAGTTAGCACTCCGGTGTCTCCCGGCGATACCTCATTCAAAAAGCGGGTCAGGGTGTTTTCACTAATGAGCGGGACATCACCGTAGAGGATCAGAGTCCGGCTACCTTCGTTCAAATGCGGCAGTGCCTGCAACACCGCATGCCCGGTTCCTAACTGCTCAGACTGTTCAACCCATTCCACTTCAGCGGCCGAAAAACCTGTGCCAATATCGGATTTGACCTGCTCGCCCCCGTGTCCGTATACAACGATCACCTTCGCCGCATTCAAAGACAAGCTGGTCTTCAGCACATGCGCCAGTAAGGATTGTTTTGCCAGTGGCTGCAGTACTTTAGGTAGTTTCGATTTCATTCGGGTGCCTTTACCGGCAGCCAGGATGACAACATTCAGATCCATAATATGATGTCCTGTTTTCACAATAAAAAAGGGTAGCCTAAGCTACCCTTCTTAATATGCTTTGTTGATCGCTTCACGACAAGCAGTGATTTATTTACCCATTTTTTTCTTCAGCGCCTGAATCGTACGCAATTGGGCAGCTGCTTCCGCCAGCATTGCAGCGGCTGCAGAGTAGTTGATTTCAGAGGACTGGTTAGCCAGAGCACGACGCGCTTCATCAATTGCGTGTTGCGCTGCAGCTTCATCTACGTCACCGGCACGCTCAGCGGTGTCAGCCAGAATCGTTACCAATTTGGGCTGAACTTCGAGCATTCCACCTGAAACGTAATAAACTTCTTCATCACCATTTTGCTTGATGACCCGAACCGGACCGGGGTTCAGTTGAGTCAGCAAGGGAGCGTGACCGGGAGCAATACCCAGGTCACCCAATTTGCCGTGAGCAACAACCAGCTCGACTAAGCCGGAGAAGATAGACTTCTCAGCGCTTACGATATCACAGTGCACGGTTATCGCCATGGTTTAGAACTCCCTCAGGAACAGTTAGGATTTTGCACCTTTCTCGATGGCTTCTTCGATTGAACCAACCATATAGAACGCTTGTTCCGGCAGGTGATCCAGCTCGCCATCCAAAATCATTTTGAAGCCACGAATCGTGTCTTTCAAAGAAACGTACTTACCGGGAGAACCTGTGAACACTTCCGCTACGTGGAACGGTTGTGACAGGAATCGCTCGATTTTACGTGCGCGTGATACCACCAGCTTATCTTCTTCGGATAATTCGTCCATACCCAGAATAGCGATGATGTCTTTCAGCTCTTTGTAGCTTTGCAGGTTGGTCTGAACACCGCGAGCCACTTCATAGTGCTCCTGTCCAATAACCAGAGGATCCAATTGGCGTGAAGTGGAATCCAGAGGATCAACCGCAGGATAGATACCTTTCGCGGCAATATCACGACTCAATACAACGGTGGAGTCCAAATGCGAGAACGTGGTTGCCGGAGAGGGGTCAGTCAAGTCATCCGCAGGTACATATACGGCCTGGATGGAAGTGATAGAACCGGTCTTGGTAGAGGTGATACGTTCCTGAAGAACACCCATTTCCTCTGCCAGAGTCGGCTGATAACCTACCGCGGAAGGCATACGGCCCAGCAGTGCTGATACCTCGGTACCCGCCAGTGTGTATCGATAGATGTTATCAACGAAAAGCAGTACGTCACGACCATCATCACGGAATTTTTCCGCCATGGTCAAGCCGGTCAGTGCCACTCGCAGACGGTTACCCGGTGGCTCGTTCATCTGACCATAAACCATGGCCACTTTTGATTTATCAAATTGCTCAACGTTAACAACGCCGGCTTCCTGCATTTCGTGATAGAAGTCGTTACCTTCACGAGTCCGCTCACCCACACCGGCAAACACGGACAGACCGGAGTGCTCGGTTGCGATGTTGTTAATCAACTCCATCATGTTAACGGTTTTACCCACACCCGCACCACCGAACAGACCCACTTTACCACCCTTAGCAAAAGGACAGATCAGGTCGATTACCTTGATGCCGGTTTCCAGCAAATCGGTAGAAGAAGATTGCTCTGCATAGGTCGGTGGCTTACGGTGAATGGAAGAACGTTGTTGCTCTCCAATCGGTCCGCATTCATCGATCGGGTTACCCAGAACGTCCATGATACGGCCCAATGTTTCTATACCGACCGGTACGTTGATGGGAGCGCCGGTACCGGTTACGTTCAACCCGCGCTTCAAACCTTCTACAGACCCCATGGCGATAGTACGCACGACACCGTCACCCAACTGTTGCTGTACTTCCAGCACTGTAGGAGCGTTCTCCACATTCAGTGCGTCGTACACATTAGGTACGGAATCACGTGGAAATTCCACGTCGATAACCGCGCCGATGATTTGTACGATACGTCCGCTACTCATGTTTGTATCCTCTTAAATCGAAATTTGTTAAAAACCTGAATCTTTATACGGCCGCCGCGCCGCCCACGATTTCTGAAATCTCTTGGGTAATCGCTGCCTGACGCGCTTTGTTGTATACCAATTGCAAGTCGTTGATCATGTTACCTGCGTTATCGGTGGCTGATTTCATCGCAACCATTCGCGCAGCCTGCTCACAGGCATTGTTTTCAACGACGCCCTGGTATACCTGGGACTCGATGAAACGGATCAAAAGATTATCGAGAATCTCTTTTGCATCCGGTTCATAGATATAATCCCAATGGTGTTTGTATTCCTCTCCTTCGTCGGCTTCCAAAGGAAGCAACTGCAGAGGCTTCGGCGTTTGCGTCATCGTGTTAACGAATTCGTTGTACATCAGGTACAACTGGTCAATACCGCCATTTTCAAAGGAATCGAGCATCACCTTGACCGATCCGATCAAATCCTCAATGGTTGGCTGATCGCCTAAACCGGTCCGGGTAGCCACTACATTGCCCCCAACAGAGCGGAAGAAGCTAACCGCTTTGCCACCGATCAACGCCATATCCACTTCGCAACCTTTTGCAGTCCACTCTTTGGAAAGCGCAATGGTTTTCTTGAACAGGTTAATGTTCAGACCACCACATAAGCCTCGGTCTGAGGACACTACAATCACACCAACACGCTTCACTTTACGTTCAACCATGAAGATGTGTTTATATTCCGGATTGGAGCTGGCCAAGTGACGAACGACCTGACGAATCTTTTCCGCATAGGGTTTAGAAGCCGTCATACGATCTTGCGCTTTACGCATTTTACTTGCCGCAACGAGTTCCATTGCAGAGGTGATTTTCTGCGTGTTCTTAACGCTGGCTATTTTGCCACGTATCTCTTTTGCGCCTGACATAGGTTTACCGTATTCAGATTACGGGGCAGCACAATGCTACCCCGGTGAATGATTACCAAGTCTGGGTGGACTTGAACTTCTCAACGAGTGCTTTGAACTCGCCTTCGATGTCGCCGTTCCAATCGCCTTTCTCGTTCACTTTCGCCATCAGTGCAGATGCTTCTGAGTTGGCATAGGACAATAACGCGGCTTCGAAATCCAGAATCTTGTTGATTTCGATACCTTCCAGATAGCCTTCGTTAGCAACAAACAGTACCAAGCCCATTTCCGCAACGGACTGGGGTGAATACTGTTTCTGTTTCATCAGTTCGGTAACACGCTGACCGTGCTCCAACTGCTTACGAGTTGCTTCATCCAGGTCCGATGCAAACTGAGCAAATGCCGCCAATTCACGATACTGCGCCAGTGCCAATCGAATACCACCACCCAACTTCTTGATGATTTTGGTCTGCGCAGCACCACCAACACGAGATACCGAAATACCTGCGTTCATCGCCGGACGAATACCGGAGTTAAACAGGTTGGTTTCTACGAAGATCTGACCATCTGTGATGGAGATTACGTTAGTCGGTACGAAAGCGGATACGTCACCGGCCTGGGTTTCAATGATCGGCAATGCGGTCAATGAACCGGTTTGGCCTTTCACTTCGCCGTTGGTGAATTTCTCAACGTAGTCAGCATTAACACGAGCAGAGCGCTCAAGCAGACGCGAGTGAAGATAGAAAACATCACCAGGATAGGCTTCACGGCCCGGCGGACGACGCAGCAGCAACGAAATTTGACGATAGGCCCAAGCCTGTTTGGTCAAATCATCGTACACAATCAGGGCATCTTCGCCGCGATCGCGGAAATACTCACCCATGGTACAACCGGTGAATGGTGCCAGGAACAACATGGCTGCAGGATCGGCGGCTGCCGCTGCGACCACAATGGTGTTTTCCATTGCGCCATGTTCTTCCAGTTTGCGTACCACGTTAGCAATCGACGATTGCTTCTGTCCGATGGCCACGTAGATACACTTAATGCCGGAATCTTTCTGGTTGATAATGGTGTCGATTGCGATCGCTGTTTTACCGATCTGACGGTCGCCGATGATAAGCTCACGTTGGCCACGGCCAACCGGCGTCATGGAATCTATTGATTTCAGTCCGGTTTGAACCGGCTGGTCAACGGATTGACGAGCGATAACACCCGGTGCAACCTTTTCCACAACGTCAGTCTGAGTGGTGTTCAATGGACCTTTGCCATCGATGGGGTTACCCAGACCATCTACTACACGGCCCAACAGTTCAGTGCCGACCGGTACTTCCAATACTTTACCGGTACATTTAACTTTCTGGCCTTCAGCCAATCCCAGGTAATCACCCAGAACGACGGAACCTACAGAATCTTGCTCAAGGTTAAGAGCCATTCCATAAGTGCCGTTTTCAAATTCGATCATCTCGCCGTACATTACGTCGGCCAGACCATGAATACGCACAATACCGTCAGAAACACTGACGATGGTTCCTTCGGTGCGCGCTTCGGAAGTTGTATCCAGATTCGCGATGCGCTGTTTGATCAGCTCGCTAATTTCTGAAGGGTTGAGTTGCTGCATGCTTATGTCCTCAAACTCAAGAATTCAATTTTTCGGCCAGTTTCGCGAGCTTGCCGCGTACCGATGCGTCGATCACCATATCTCCCGCGTGAACGAGAACACCGCCTAGCAGTGACTTATCTACTGATGTGGTGAAGTTAACGTCACGACCCAGTTTATGCTTCAGAGAGCCAGCAAGTTTGTTTGCCTGTTCATCGGTCAAAGGAAATGCGGAAGTAATTTCCACATCGACACTTTGCTCTTTTTGCGATTTCAGCTGCTCGTACAACTCAGCGATTTCCGATAAAGCGGCTAACCGTTTGTTCTGAACCAACATGGAAACAAAATTCTTTCCCGGTTGGTTCAGTTTGTCCGCGCACACTTTCTCAAAGGCTTCTGCTTTCTGTTCAGCAGACACTTTTGTGTTTTGCAGGAAACGATCCATTGCTTCGTCTTTAGAGACCGCAGCAGCGAAAGCCAGCATTTCTGACCATTCAGCTAACGCGTCATTCTCACTGGCATACTGAAAAGCAGCTTTCGCGTAAGGTCGGGCAACTGTAATTAATTCTGCCATATTCCGTTACCGTTACAGTTCAGAAGCCAGCTGCTCGAGCATCGCGTCGTGAGCGCTTTGATCAACCGCTGAGCCAAGAATTTTCTCTGCTCCGGCAATAGACAACGCGGAAACCTGGGCCCGTAGTGTTTCTTTTGCACGGTTCAGTTCCTGATCGATTTCTGCTTGGGCTGCTGTCTTCAAACGCTCTCCTTCGGAACGCGCCTGATCTTTAGCTTCCTCGACCAATTGATTGGCACGCTTGTTAGCTTGCTCAATCAACGCAGCAGCTTGCTGCTTGGCTTCACGCAAAGTCTCGACTGCTTTGTCTTTTGCCAGTTCCAGATCTCTTTCTGCCTTATCGGCAGCTTGCAAACCTGTTGCTATCTTGTCGGATCGTTCCTGCATGGCCGTGATTAAAGGCGGCCAAACAAATTTCATACAGAACCATACGAAGATGGCAAAGGCGATAACCTGTCCTAGGATGGTGGCATTAATATCCATACCAAATCCCCTCGCTCGTTAAAGTAAATGTGTGACTGTACTTTCTACAGAGCGACGGACTTAAGCCAGAACGAAGATCAGGTACATGCCGATACCAACACCGATCATCGGTACAGCATCAAGCAGACCCGCCACGATGAACATTTTGGTTTGCAACATAGGCGCCATCTCTGGTTGCCGCGCAGCACCTTCCAAGAACTTACCACCCAATAAAGCGAAGCCAATAGCAGTACCCAATGCGCCAAGACCGATTAGCAGAGCAGCGGCGATGAGAATAATTGCAGATTCCATGTTATCTCCTGGATTGTTGATTTTTAGGTTGAGGTTAAAAAGTTGCGTTAAAAAATAATCTAGTGTTCCACATCGTGATCTTCATAGGCAGCGCTCAGATATACGATGGTAAGAACCATAAATACGAAAGCCTGCAGAGTGATGACCAGAATATGAAATATTGCCCACGGCACTGCCAGAGTCCACTGAATGAACCAGGGTAACAGAGCAATCAGAATAAAGATCATTTCACCTGCGTACATGTTTCCGAACAGCCGCAGCCCCAGTGAGATGGGCTTAGCCACCAAGTTGATTGTTTCCAGAATCAGGTTCACCGGAATCAACAACATTTTTACCAGGATATTACTGTGATTAAACGGGTGCAGTGCCAAATCGCCAATGATGAAACCACCCAAGCCCTTGACCCGGATACTGCAAATGATGATGAGTGCGAATACGCTGAACGACATGCCCAGGGTTATATTGGGATCTGTGGAAGGGACAATTTTCATATACTCCACACCCGACAGATAAAACAAATGGGGAATCCAGTCGACTGGAATCAAATCCATCAGGTTCATCAGGAAGATCCAGCAAAAAACTGTCAGGGAAAGGGGCGCGATCATTTTGCTGCGACCGTGAAAACCTTCTTTCACCGAGGTATCAACAAACTCGACTATAATTTCGATAAAGTTCTGGAACCCGCTAGGAATACCGGAGCTGGCCCGTTTGGCAGCCAGGCCGAACATACCGATGAAGAGTAAACCCAACCCGATTGACCAGCCCAGAGAATCCACATGCAACTTCCAGAAGCCCATTTCAGCGGCTTCTGCGGCTGTATGTGCAAAACCCCAGGTACCATCAGGGTGCTGACCATAGACCAGGTTGGTTAAATGGTGCTTTATATAGTCTGAAGAACTTCCGGCTGCCATAGAATCCCAAAACCTTAAATTCGAAGTCTAAATGAACTTTCTTTGCCGATTTGCACTAGTCGCGCATAAAGAGAGGCGCAATCACTGCGACTCCATAAACCAGAAAGAAAGCTGAAAACAAAAACGCTGCGTTATCACGCGCACCCGGGAGCAATTTAAACGATGCAAGAAACAACATCATGACAATGACAAATTTTCCGGCTTCGCCCCGATAAAACGTCCGCATTACCTGCTCGGACGATCGTGCTCCTGTATAGCGGAATGCTTGGATGGCAAAGTAGAGATTAGCCAGCGTGGCTATCCACCCCCCCACAAGCGCTGCCGACGCAGCGTCTTTACCTATCGCTATCAACACACATACAGGAATAATTATTGAGGCGAGGGCCTGTGAACCGACCACGCAAACAGTCAGATATCGTTTGTTTAGCGCACTTGGTTTTGTCACAGTCTTTTCCGTATTGCCCTCAATCAGCGGTTCTTACCTTTTGGGTCAGCTCGACGCGGATTGCAGGTGCCTGTGTAAGGCGGTGCCGATTATAGAGACTTTCCCCATGGCAGGCAACCAATGACAACCATTGATTAGGGGCAAACCATCACCCCCAAACGCCTGCATTTCGGTCAATTTACTTGATGTGGTCGAGTATGCCGTCCAGCTCATCCAGGCTAGAATAGCGGATTACAAGCCTACCCTTGCCTTTTGCACCATGCTGGATCATCACCGGCGCACCGATCTTATCAGACAAATTATCTTGTAACAGTTTGATATCAGGATCGACTCTTTGGTCCCCGGTTGCCAATTTCATCTGTTGCATCCGACGTACCAGGGCTTCGGTCTGCCGCACAGAAAGGCCCTTGGCAACGACAACCCGGGCCGCCTCCGTTTGGTTGGCAGCATCCAGCGGCAGGATCGCCCTGGCATGCCCCATTTCCAGATCGCCATGCTCAACCAGCTTGCGCGCATCCGGAGTCAAATTCATCAGACGCAAAAGATTGGTCACCGTGGTGCGGGATTTGCCCACGGCATCGGCCACCTGCTGATGGGTTAACTCAAACTCATCCTGGAAGCGCTGCAGCGCGGAAGCTTCCTCGATCGGATTCAGATCTTCACGCTGAATATTCTCGATCAGCGCCATCGCAATGGCGGCTTCGTCGGTAACCGATCGCACCACACAAGGCACTTTTTCCAAGCCCGCCAACTGACTGGCGCGCCAACGGCGCTCACCGGCAATGATCTCGTACTGATTGCTGCCCATCGGGCGCACCACAATCGGCTGCATCACCCCCTGCGCCTTGATCGAGTTCGCCAACTCTTCCAGAGCTTGCGGGTCCATATCCCGGCGCGGCTGATAGCGGCCACGTTGCAGAAACTCGATGGGAATGTGCTTCAGCTCACCGTCAATATCTTCGCGCGGAATCGTCACCGGCTGGCTTGCATCTGTGGGGACTTCTTTTTGCGGAATGCTGGCGCTGCCTAACAGCGCATCCAGTCCGCGACCTAATCCTTTCTTCTTGGCTGCCATGAATCGCCTTTGTTTTGGTCAGTGAGAGGTGCAATCTTCCACATTATAAGTGGGTAGCGCAATCAGGCATGAGCTGTTTCTACGGGACCCTTGGGAACTTTTTGTTCAGCCCGGCGTATTAGCTCACCCGCCAGAGCCAGATAGGAAACCGCACCACGAGAGCGGCTATCGTACTCCAGCGCGGGTAATCCGTGACTGGGCGCTTCCGCTAGCCGGACGTTACGGGGAATAATCGTGCGGTACACTTTGTCGCCGAAATGTTCGGTTAACTGGCTTGATACCTGGTTCGCCAGAGCAATACGCGGGTCATACATGGTTCGCAACAAGCCATCGATTTCCAGTTTCGGATTAAGCACGTTTTTAATTTTTTCGATGGTGTTGAGCAGTGCAGTGAGCCCTTCCAAGGCATAATACTCACACTGCATCGGAATAATGACGGAGTCCGACGCCACCAGCGCATTGACCGTCAACATATTCAAGGAGGGAGGACAATCAATCAAAATATAATCATACAGTGAACGCAAACCCTCCAGTGACTTATTCAGGCGTTGCTCTTTGTGATCCTGCTCCAACAGTTCCACTTCCGCTGCGGTCAAATCGGCATTGGCCCCGATCAGGTCATAACCGGCCGGTGACTTCACTTTGGCTTCTGCGATGGACATCTCATCAACCAAAACATCGTAGACGGAGGTTTCCAGCTCATGCTTGTCCACACCGCTGCCCATAGTCGCGTTTCCCTGCGGGTCAAGATCGATCAGCAGAACTTTGCGTTTCGTCGCAACCAGTGACGCCGCCAGATTCACTGACGTGGTGGTCTTGCCTACTCCACCTTTTTGATTGGTCACTGAAATTATTTTGCCCACGATGGATCTCCTCAGGGGTATTTAGCGGCTGTGCTTTTGTTTTACCACAATCAGATGCCGCTCATCATGCAGGAATGGGACATTTAGAGCGATAACGTCGATTTTGAGCTGCGTTTGGTCAAGTTGCCCGATTTCTTCTGTGGGCACCACGCCTTTCATGGCCAGCAGAGATCCCCCGGGTTTGAGCAGCGGAAGACACACGTCAACAAAATCCGGCAGCGACGAGAACGCCCGGCTGGTAATGGCATCGAAAAGCGTCGTATCCGGTAAAGTTTCGATACGCCCCTTAACTACGTCCAGATTCTGTAACATCAGTTCGGCTTTCATCTGAATCAGAAAGCGGGTTTTCTTGCCATTGCTGTCTAGCAGGGTCCAGTGTCGGTCTGGGTCGCAAATGGACATGGGAATACCGGGCAAACCCGGACCGGTACCCACATCCAGAATGGCGTCACCGGTGAGATGATGATGAATCGCCAGGCTGTCCAGCAGATGTTTAACCACCATATCACCCGGATCACGGATAGCGGTCAGGTTATACGCCTTGTTCCACTTCAGTAAATTACCGAGGTAATCGCGGATTTTTTCTAACTGTGGGGGCGATAACGACAAGCCCAGCTGATCACAACCCGATGCAAGTCGCTGATAATGTTGTTCGGCTATTTGCAAAACTTACAGTCCGACCGACTTTTTATCACGACCGGACCGCTTTTTCAGATGCACCAACAGTAACGATATTGCTGCCGGCGTTACTCCCGGCACTCGGGAAGCCTGGCCCAGGGTCTGCGGCTGAATCTGTTTCAGCTTGGATTTGATCTCGTTGGACAACCCGGAGATGACCTCGTAATCAAAATCCGCCGGCAGTGCGGTGTTTTCACTACGGCGTACCCGTTCAATTTCATCTTGTTGCCGCGTAATGTAGCCTTCGTATTTTGCCACCACCTCAATTTGCTCGGCAACCGCCGCATCCACCACCAGCTCCGGTGTTAACGCCGCGATGTCCTTATAGGTCAGCTCTGGTCGGCGTAGCAAATCCTTCAGGCTGTATTCATGAGACAACGCTCTTTCAAGCTTGGGGTTCAACTGCTTGGCCATGGCACTGTCGGGCAATACCCAGGTACCACTAATACGCTGCTCTTCACGCTCTATGGCTTCCAGCTTTTCACTAAACGCTTGCCAGCGCTCATCGCTGATCAAACCTAACTCGCGGCCTTTTTCAGTTAACCGCCGATCCGCATTATCCTCGCGTAGCAACAACCGGTGCTCGGCACGGCTGGTGAACATACGATACGGTTCCGTAGTCCCCATGCTAATCAAATCGTCGACTAACACACCGATGTAAGCCTCATCCCGGCGCGGGTACCACGCCTCTTTATCCTGCGCACGTCGCGCCGCATTCAACCCGGCCAACAGCCCCTGGGCACCGGCTTCTTCGTATCCGGTGGTGCCATTGATTTGTCCGGCAAAGAACAAACCCTGGATAAATTTGGTTTCTAAAGAATGACGCAAATCCCGGGGATCAAAATAATCGTATTCAATGGCGTAACCTGGCCGCAGGATATGGGCCTGCTCCATACCACGAATGGAATGCACCAAATCCAGCTGGACATCAAATGGCAAACTGGTGGAGATACCGTTGGGATAAAGCTCGTGCGTGGTCAGCCCTTCCGGCTCAATAAATATCTGATGGGAATTTTTCTCAGCGAAGCGGTGAATCTTATCTTCGATTGACGGGCAATAACGGGGGCCAATACCTTCAATGACCCCGGTATACATGGGGGAGCGATCCAAGCCACCGCGAATAATATCGTGAGTGCGCTCATTGGTATGGGTAATGTAACAACTGATTTGGCGCGGATGTTCTTCCACCTTGCCCATATAGGACATCACCGGTAACGGCGCATCACCGGGTTGTTCCGTCATCACCGAAAAGTCCACGGTTTTGGCATCGATACGAGGCGGAGTTCCGGTTTTAAGACGGTCGACGTTAAAGGGTAACTCGCGCAACCGGTCGGCCAGGGCGATCGACGGCGGATCACCCGCCCTGCCTCCGGAGTGGTTATCGAGCCCGATATGGATCTTACCGCCCAGGAAAGTCCCGGCTGTTAACACCACGGACTGAGAGTAGAAGCGCACCCCCATGTTAGTGAGCACACCCTTCACTTGCTCGCCCACTATGAGCAAGTCATCCGCTGACTGTTGGAAAATGTCCAGATTTGGTTGGTTTTCCAGAATAGCGCGGACCGCGGCCTTATAAAGTATCCGGTCTGCCTGCGCGCGGGTGGCGCGCACTGCCGGCCCCTTACGGGAGTTGAGTATCCGGAATTGAATACCGCCTTTATCTGTTGCCCGCGCCATGGCGCCGTCCAGGGCATCAATTTCTTTTACCAGGTGGCTTTTCCCAATACCGCCAATGGCAGGATTACACGACATCTGCCCCAGAGTTTCGATATTGTGGGTCAACAATAGAGTCGCGACGCCCATGCGCGCGCTGGCCAAGGCCGCTTCCGTACCGGCGTGACCTCCGCCGATGACAATGACTCCGTACTGTTTCGGGTAATCCACAAGGGAATCCTCTGAGGGTAAAAAAGGCGGAATAGTATATTCCAGATCGGAGGAAAAGAAAAAAGCTTTACAGTTCATAAAGCGATCAAGGCAAGTAAATGTTAGCCTGCTTCTCGAATGAACAGACCTGCACCAAGAGTTATCACCGCTTTCAATAAGAGCACCAATGAGATATCGTTCAAAAAAAAGGACAACTATTTGACTTAGAATAGGAAAATAATAGCCAACCGTGCTATTTAGTAACTACCCTTACCCTTATATAGCGGTTTAACGTCACGAAACGCGACTGTCACACTCCCGACTTATAGTTCATTTTAGGTTTACACCTTAATTTATAACGTCATCAAAATCAGTCGCAAAATTGGCTTGAATATTGAACACAACATTCTGTTTCGGGTCTTTGGGGCCACACAGCAGTGTCGATTGCGCAACGAAAGTTCGCAACCGTCATAAAACAATAAATTACAGCGCCGCTTTCCCTCATAGAATGACGATCAATTAGTCCAAATCGAATCTGTACTACAGTTCGACTAGCTGCAAGCGTACTACCCCTAACCAGGTTGTTAGAATTTTATAAACAAGGAATATCATGGGGAACAAAGGTTTCATCAGGAATAACGTCAATCAGTTCGCGTTTATGTATAGATTGGCTGATCTGGGCTTGATTCAATTCAGCCTTTACGCCGCAACCCAACTTTACGGCACCGCCTATGACTTCCAGTTTTTCCTGCTAGCACTGATCGCCAATGTCTCTTATTCCTTTACCGCGGAAATGTTCTGGCTTTATCGATCCTGGCGCGCCAGTGCGCTAAAAGAAATTCTATTTTATACCCTTCTCAGCTGGGCAATCGCTTTACTGCCGGTGCTGATGTTTGTGTTCTTCGCCAAAATGGCACAAGAGTACTCACGTCTGGTACTGGGTTATTGGATTATTAGCAGCCTTTTCTTGTTGTGTGGTTGGCGTGTTTTGTATCGCTATCTGCTTTTCCATCTGCGCAAGCAAGGCCGCAATAGCCGCTCCGTTGGAATTATCGGGCTTTCGGATTCAGGATGCATGCTGGCGGAAGAGTTACTGGGCCACCCGGAAACCGGATACCAGCTCAACGCCGTGTTTGATGACCGAACACCCGACCGGCTGGACTGCCAATACGTCCATCTGATGGAAGGATCTGTAGCCGATGGCGTGAAACGGGCGCAAAACGGCGAGTTTGATGTTTTGTTTATTGGGCTCCCGTTCTCCGCTAAAGCACGCATTGAGAGCATACTGCGATTACTTGGTGACACGACCGTGGATGTGCACCTGATACCCGACTTCTTTATTTACAACTTGCTCCATGCCCGCATTGGCCAGGTTGGAGATATACAAACGGTAAGTGTCTATGACACGCCCATGCGCGGCGGCTGGTCGTTGTTGAAACGGGTAGAAGACGTGGTGTTATCCGCCGTTATTCTTTCCGTGATGGCCATTCCCATGCTACTGATTGGCTTATGCATAAAAATGACCTCGCCCGGCCCTGTTTTTTTCTTACAGGATCGCTACGGCTTAGATGGACGCAGAATCAAAGTGTTTAAATTTCGGTCGATGCACGTGACAGAAAATGGCGGAGAGGTAGTGCAGGCCAAGCGCCATGACAAACGAGTAACACCGATCGGGGGTTTCTTGCGCAGAACATCACTGGATGAACTTCCCCAATTCATCAATGTAATGCAAGGTAACATGTCCATCGTTGGGCCCCGCCCCCATGCTGTTGCGCACAACGAGGAATACCGAAAGCAAGTGGACTTCTATATGTTACGACATAAGATGAAACCGGGGATAACAGGACTGGCACAGATCAATGGCTGCCGCGGTGAAACCGATACCTTGGATAAGATGAAAATGCGCATACACTTTGACCTGGAATATATTCGGCATTGGTCGCTGTGGATCGATTTTAAAATTATTCTAGCCACGTTTTCGAAGGGTTTTGTCGGGGAAAATGCTTTCTGAATGAGATCACTTAAAGAGAAATGGGTGACTCTAAGGAGCCACCCATAAACCCGAATTAGAAAGCACTATTGGGTATCAGTCGTCGAAGTTGTACTGGTGGTCGAGCCAGAGCCAGTAATAGTACCAGCGCTACCAGTATCCAAAGTAGTAGCAACCGGTTCGGCGGCAAATGCCGCTGAAGCAAAGGCCAGTAAAAGAACACCGATTTTGGACAGGCTCACAAATATGGATTTCATTGGGTATCTCCTTGCGCACTGCAAAGATAACGATCAAGAATTAATCTCTAGCCATTGGACCAGAGAGTGGCTTAGTTCCAGAAAAAACTATAACATCCCGGATGCTTAATGCAAGCCATTACAGCGAATGAATCCCGCTCTCCAATAATGAAGTCAATAGCATGTTCAACGAAATCCTTTTAGTCTGTATAGGCAACATTTGCCGAAGTCCCACTGGAGAATACCTACTCAAGCGTAAGCTTACCAATAAACCTAACCTAAAAATTCATTCTGCAGGAATTGGCGCTCTGGTAGACCACCCCATAGATGAAATGGCGGGACAATTACTGTCAGAAAATGGCATAGATGCTAGCGCTCATAAAGCCCGACAGCTAAGCACTCAAATGCTGGTGGATGCGGATCTGATTCTAACGATGGATCATGCACAGATAAAAAACATTAATATGCTAGCACCACAAGTAAGTGGCAAAACATTCCTGTTGAGTAAATGGTCAAATGGTGCTGAGATCGGTGACCCTTATCGAAAAAGCCGGGAAGCTTTTGAGCACGTTTATAAGAAGATAGATGCTTTCACTAGTGATTGGGTCAAGTATTTATAAGTGCAATCGCTCTTTTCTTCATTATCTGAAAGCAATTGCGGTGGAGACACCGTAATTAGAAATCCACAGTGCCCATCAACTCGCTAGTCAAAGAGTCTTTCACCACAACCACTAATTTGCCATCGCTTTCACTTTGACCTAGGTAAGCCAGCTCCTGACTGCCATTCAAGTTGATATCTGCTATCGTCACCGTGTCTACAGGCTTATATGCCGTCGGCCACAATACATTGTTCAAAAGGTCCCCCGTACGTGCGTCACGGACTTCCGACTTAACAACACCTGTTCTTGGATTTTGCCCCAAAACTGCCAGCTCTAATGCCCCATTGTCATTGACATCAGTTACGATTAGCAGTTTCTGGGACTGAAATGACGGGTTGAAATTCACTACGTTGGACTGGGTACCGTCGTGCGCATGGTAAAGCAGAACACTTAGGGATCTTTCTTCACGCAATGCTGCAATTTCTTCAATCAAATTCCCACCTCTATTGGGAGCAATGGTTAGTTGTTTCACGGTAAATTGGCTACCCAATCTCTTGTTGCTCACCAAAGCACTGCTCTGAGCATCGCGTATGACACTTCGAAACACGCCGTTGCTCGTCTCAGCTAACAACAATAATTCCGGCGTTCCTGAAGCATTGATATCAGGTATTGCTAGAAAGCCCTTGGCAGCAACATGGTGGTCAAAATCAACATTAATGACAAGCGCACCACTTAAAGGATCTCTAATCTGTGCAAACAAACGATCTCTCGATGCATCTTTGCCTCTGAACAAGACCGCTAATTCCGGATATCCGTCGCCAGTCATATCTCCTACAGCTGAGGTGAATAGAAATTGTAAATTACTGTTAAACCGAATCTCACGAATCAAAAGACCGCTCAAAGGATTACGAATTTCTACTTTGAGATCCCCTGTAGATTGATGCCGAAAGAAGACTGCCAGCTCCATTGCCAAATCGCCATTTATATCAGGCAGCGTTATCGCGGAAAGGAGTCGACTGTTGCCAATAAAAGGAATGATATTGATAGCATCACTATTTGTGTCCTTTACGATGGCAGTCAATTTTTCGTTTGTAGAGTCTTCAACAATTACTGAAATGTCTTGAATACCATCACCGTTGACATCATTTAATGAAAGTAGGATCGGAGAACCCGAGGCCAAATCGTCAGGAAAGACCGGATCAATCGGCTGCTCTGGGGGGCCCGGTTCTTCTGGTGGAGTGGGTTCTTCTGGTGGAGTGGGTTCTTCTGGTGGAGTGGGTTCTTCTGGTGGAGTGGGTTCTTCTGGTGGAGTGGGTTCTTCTGGTGGAGTGGGT
>Ga0207904_1000093_pt1 | contig 65347 bp, 52 predicted proteins | sample MalvirmetaMSP118_FD_184232 | JGI IMG/M metagenome (GOLD analysis project Ga0207904, IMG submission 184232) | Marine viral communities from the Deep Pacific Ocean - MSP-118 (SPAdes) | ecosystem: Environmental > Aquatic > Marine > Oceanic | place: Pacific Ocean | collected 2011-05-30 | reverse complement strand
CATGTCCATCGGTGAAGCCAAAGCCCGCCGCGATAAAAAGGAAATGGTAGAAGCCAACTTACGTTTGGTTATCTCCATCGCCAAAAAGTACACCAACCGCGGCCTGCAATTCCTGGATCTGATTCAGGAAGGCAACATCGGCTTGATGAAGGCAGTAGACAAGTTCGAATACCGCCGTGGTTACAAGTTCTCCACCTACGCAACCTGGTGGATTCGGCAGGCCATTACCCGCTCCATTGCGGACCAGGCACGCACCATCCGTATTCCGGTGCACATGATCGAAACCATCAACAAGCTGAACCGGGTATCCCGCCAAATGCTTCAGGAAATGGGCCGCGAGCCGACCCCTGAAGAATTGGGCATACGCCTGGAAATGCCGGAAGACAAAGTACGCAAAGTGCTGAAGATTGCCAAAGAACCTATCTCCATGGAAACGCCGATCGGCGACGATGAAGATTCGCACCTGGGTGATTTTATCGAAGACGCCACCATCGACTCGCCCGTGGATTCCGCCACGATCGAAGGCCTGATGGAAGCCACCCGATCAGTACTGGCTGGCCTAACCGCAAGGGAAGCCAAAGTACTCAGCATGCGTTTCGGTATCGATATGAACACGGATCACACCCTGGAAGAAGTCGGCAAGCAGTTCGACGTCACCCGGGAACGAATTCGTCAGATCGAAGCCAAAGCCCTGCGCAAACTGCGCCATCCGAGCCGTTCGGAGCACCTGCGCAGCTTCCTGGACAGTGAAACGTAAATAGCACAGTAAAGCAGTAAAAAAGTGGCGCCCTTATACATTGAACCGTATAATGGCGCCCTTCTTTTCAGGGCCTTTAGCTCAGTTGGTTAGAGCATCCGACTCATAATCGGCAGGTCCCCAGTTCAAGTCTGGGAAGGCCCACCATTTTTTTAATATTGAAATCTGCTGTATACGTGAAAGTACAGTTAGAGCTTCCACCAGCCTGAGTTTGCGGAACGCATTGCACTCACAACCTATTTTCAAATCTCCCGAATACAGACAACCTCCTCCTCTATTCTATTGTGTGAGCTGCACAATCGCGTTCGCTACGATGTCTTGACCATGGCGAATTTGGGATTGAAAAGCGGCTTGGGATTTTAAGGGCGAAACATCAATAGTAAGCAACTGGCCGTTCAGTGCTTCTGTTTTATATTCCAGGGTCAGACCGAAGATGGGATCCCTCATCTCTGCTTGTTCCGGAAACAGTAATTTGCGCGCATCCTCTACATAATCAACATACCGTGAATGATTGACGTGTTTTAGCAAATCAATTTCACTGGGCATTACTCTTCTTTCGATGGATTTTACAGATTCAATCGGGAGGCTGTTTTGGATTTTCGGGAACAGTCTACCGTCGAAGTTAGCGGGTGAAGTGTCTATAAAATCTTTGACCGTTTCCGCTACCACTTTTGGACGACGTCGGGAATCGACATTCACCAGCGTAGCGCGCCCCAAAGCGATCGCCATTTTCGATTCTTTATCAACGATCATTTGGGAAATATCCAGGCTGGTATTGCCTACGCGGCTTAGCCAAACGCTTATTTCCAGATTAATGCGCTCGACGACCGGCGCCAGCACAACCAGACTTTGGGCTGCAACCACCAGACTATTGATGGCGTGACGAAAGGTATTTTGCTCTGAATTCAGAAACTCCCACCGCCCCCACTCCATATAACGTATCAGTACAGCAGGAGGAATGGTCCTGGTCCCATCCAGTTCGTAACCGCGAGTTAGTATCTCTGTCGTCATCATAGGCATAAGCGAGTCAACCCTGTTCATTCAGGTAATTGTAAATAGCAGTAGCCTACCACGGAACACACCTCAGGAATTGACTGGAGGGACTTCGTAAACAGCGTATTTCGGCAGGCTTCTTTCACTATCACCCCAATGCACAGCCATTTAGATTGGTGCTGTTTGAGCATGACACTCGCGAACCCTCTGTTCGTATTCAATCGCTGCACGAACATACGTGTCAGACAACAATTGTAATATACGCTCCAACAATGCGGGGGGAGCAACGAATGTGTGCCATGCCGTCATGGTTTGTGCCTTGGGTAGATCCCAGGCCGAATTAACCACTTCACGCTGATTCATGACTATGTCTGCCCCCGACGGAACGGGTACCATCCGGTCAATAACTTCACGACCCGTGGCGGGAATAATCACGGCCAGGAGAATCCAGATACCGATCAGGGTAGAAAGAATGGCCCCCACGGCCTGCTTCCACGACCCTATCCGATAGCAAAGCCAACCCCATAAATGGTATCTCCTAGTGGCTGTATTCCATCTGACTGTCGCCTCCATTTCAAAAAGCCATTAATTATCACGGACGCTTATTCTATAATGTTATGTTATATCCTATCATTTAGTGACACCGACCGCGGAACCGACCGGATGATTACGCCATGAGTACAATTGCACAAATTCTCAATCACGCAGAAACCAGTTGTCGCGCGAGCGGTGCCAAGTTAACCGAAAAGCGCAAGCGGGTTTTGACTGGGTTACTGAAATCCCAGAAGGCACTGTCAGCCTACGAACTGATCGATATACTGCAAAAGGAGTTCGATGAATCTCCCCCGGCCATGTCGGTGTATCGCATTCTGGAGTTTCTCGAAAGCGAAAACCTGGTGCACAAACTACACCTGGCGAACAAATACGTTGCCTGCTCCCATATCAGTTGCGCCCATGAACACGAAGTCCCCCAATTTTTGATCTGCGACCAGTGCGGCAATGTGAAAGAAATCGGCATTAAAAAATCCCTGATCAACACACTAAAGCGAAATGTCGAAGAGTCGGGCTATGTTCTGCAAAGTCCGCAATTAGAACTGCATTGCCTGTGTCAGGAATGTGCGTAGCGAGCAACCAACAGCGCCCACCGCAGCCCATTTCATGCTCAAGAATTGAAAAATACTGACTTTCTTGTAAAATGCCCCGAATTCATACCCACCAGGAACTCGTTTTGCTAATTAGTCCACCCTAGCATTCCTGTCTACAATCACTCTGATTGTCACCCCTTTTCTCGCTAAATCGCACTTTTTGGTGCGCAGCATACGTTGTTCAACTATTTAAATGCCCTCAATGCATTGCGCATCGGGAGGCGAACGTTTTAAAACTGCAGGTAAACAATGATAGAAACAATTAAGCAGGATTGGTTTTCCAATATTCGGGGGGATTTACTGGCTGGCACCGTGGTGGCGCTGGCGTTAATCCCTGAAGCCATTGCCTTTTCCATTATTGCCGGGGTCGACCCTAAGGTCGGGTTATACGCGTCGTTTTGTATCGCGGTCGTGATTGCGTTTGTGGGTGGACGCCCAGGCATGATCAGTGCGGCCACCGGTGCTATGGCGCTGTTGATGGTGACGCTGGTGAAAGAACATGGTCTGGAATACCTGCTGGCGGCCACCCTGCTGACCGGAGTATTCCAGATCTGCGCCGGCTTTCTGAAGCTGGGAAGCCTAATGCGCTTCGTCTCCCGCTCTGTGGTCACTGGTTTCGTCAACGCCTTGGCGATCCTGATATTCATGGCGCAACTGCCAGAGCTGACCAACGTAACCTGGCATGTATACGCCATGACTGCGGCCGGTCTAGGGATCATCTATCTATTCCCGCTGTTGCCGGTTATCGGCAAATCCATTCCATCACCGCTGATCTGTATTGTGGCTCTATCCATCGTCGCCATAGTGCTGAAACTGGATATACGCACGGTGGGTGATATGGGGGAATTACCAGACACGCTGCCCATCTTCCTATGGCCCGATGTACCGCTCAACCTGACCACCCTGCAGATCATTTTCCCCTACTCCATCGGTCTGGCCGTGGTCGGATTGCTCGAATCCATGATGACCGCCACCATCGTCGATGATCTGACGGACACCAAAAGCGATAAAAACCGCGAGTGCAAAGGCCAGGGTATTGCCAACATCGGCGCCGGACTGATGGGTGGAATGGCTGGTTGCGCGATGATCGGTCAGTCCATTATCAACGTTAAATCCGGAGGCCGGGGCCGCCTATCGACGTTTATCGCCGGCACCTTTCTGTTAATAATGGTGGTGTTTCTGGATGAATGGATTAAGCAAATCCCGATGGCGGCGCTGGTTGCGGTGATGATCATGGTGTCCATCGGTACGTTCTCCTGGGATTCGCTGGTCAACCTGAAGAAACACCCCATTTCCACCAACATCGTGATGATCACCACCGTTGCCGTTGTCGTTGCCACTCACAACCTGGCTATCGGGGTGTTCGTGGGCGTGCTGTTGGCCGCCCTGTTCTTCGCCAATAAAATCGGCCGTTTCATGGTTGTGAAAAATGAAAAGCCCGAAGAAGGACAACGCTTATATACGGTGGTTGGCCAGGTTTTCTTTGCCTCTGCGGATCACTTTATGGAATGCTTTGATTTTAAAGAGGTCGTTGATCGCGTTACCATCGATCTGCACCACGCCCACTTTTGGGATGTGACCTCGGTCGCCGCCCTGGATAAAGTGGTGATTAAATTCCGTCGCGAAGGTACGGAGGTGGACATCATCGGCATGAATGAAGCGACCCGCACCGTGGTCGATAAATTCGGCGTTTACGACAAGCCGGAAGAAGTAGAAAAGATGATGGCCGGTCACTAATCCAAGGAGGATCACCATGACAAAAAATACCATAACCGCCTGCGTTGATGGATCGGCTATTTCCAACGCGGTATGTGATACCGCAGCCTGGGCGAGCCAGATTCTGGGAGCGCCTTTAACCTTTCTTCATGTCTTGGAAAAAACCCGCTCACCGGCAAAGGAGGATCTGTCCGGCGCAATCGGGCTGGGTAGCCGCGAGCATTTGCTGGATGAATTAACCGTACTGGATGAACAGCGCAATAAACTGGCGATTGAACACGGTAAACACCTGCTTGAAGATGCGAAAATCAGAGCCGAAGCCGCTGGCGCGGTGGACGTTCATGGTGAACAGCGACACGACCACCTGCTGGACGCCATGTTGGCCTATGAAGACAAAACCCGGATGTATGTGATTGGCCGTCTGGGTGATGATCATGACCTGAAAAATCAAACCATCGGCTCTCATGTGGAAAACCTGGTTCGTGCTATTCACACTCCGATATTGATGGCGACCAGAACGTTTTCCGCCCCGGGCAACTATATGCTGGCCTATGACGGAAGTGAAACAGCCGACATCGCAATTAACCGGATTGCCGAAAGCCCGCTGTTATCAAAGTTACCCGGGCACGTGGTCATGGTGGGCAACGACACATCCGAAAACCACAAACGTCTTGAACATGCCTGTGAACTTCTGTCCGGTAAAGGCCGCGAAGTGCAGACGCATTTGCTTCAGGGCAACGTAATCGAATGTCTGATGGATTTTCAGAACCGCTATAACATCGAACTGAAAGTGATGGGCGCCTATGGCCACTCAAGGATCCGAGAATTCATCGTGGGCAGCAATACCACCAAAATGTTGGCCACGAGCACCGTTCCGGTTTTGATTCTGCGTTAGCTCTTCAGCGTGGTTACCGCTCTATCGCGACGAAGTGCCAAAGCGATAGAGTGCCTGCTCCTGCTGCGATGCTATTGAGACCGTATTGACACCCTATCCCATGAACTATTAAACCGGTATTATTGTCCCAAAGCCCCCCCTGGTATCCCCTGCAGTTCAGGAGTCGTTATGGATTTAGTTAAACGCAACAATGTGAAGGTTGTAGGCGACGGCCCCGTGACTATGGTGTATGCCCATGGGTTTGGCTGTGATCAGAGCATGTGGCGCTATCTGGTACCTGTCTTTGAGAGCGGTTGCCGAAACATCCTGTTCGATTTAACAGGAAGCGGATCGTCGGATCTAGCGGCTTACGATTTCAAAAAATATAACTCTCTGGATGGCTATGCGTCTGATCTGCTGGAAATCATCGACGGGTTTTCCGATGGACCGGTGATCTTTATAGGTCACTCAGTAAGTGCGACCATTGGCCTTTTAGCCACAATCAAAGCGCCCGAAAAATTCAGGGCTCAGGTTATGGTTGGTCCGTCTCCCTGTTACATTAACGACGGTGATTATATCGGTGGATTCTCCCGGGAAGATATTGATGACCTAATTCAGACCATGGAAAGCAATTACCTTGGCTGGTCAAGCACAATGGCTCCAGCAATAATGGGCGCCCACGACCGTGAAGAGTTGGGCCAGGAACTTACCAACAGCTTTTGTCGAACCGATCCTACTATTGCAAAACATTTTGCTAAGGTAACTTTTCTATCTGATCACCGCGCTATGCTCAGTAAATCCACCACGCCCGCATTAATCCTTCAATGCAGTGAAGACATCATTGCTCCGCGGAGCGTCGGTGAATACATGCAAAACCAAATGCCCAATTCTGAGCTGGTCATTATTGAAAACGTCGGTCATTGTCCACATTTAAGTGCTCCGGAACCCAGTATTGCCGCCATGCAGAAATTTCTGAACCAGTTAGTGTTTTGAGTCAGTCTAAAAAATGAATGAACTGGATTGTGATTCCCTGTATGACAACGCGCCCTGCGGCATGCTGGTTACAACATCCGATGGAAAAATAGAAGTTGCCAATGCAACGTTCTGTAGCTGGCTGGGCTATAGCTTCCCGCAATTACAGTTAAAGAAATTTCAGGAATTGTTAACGGTGGGTGGCAGGGTGTTTCATCAAACGCACTGGGTGCCCTTGTTGCAATTACAAGGTTCCGTTTCAGAAGTTCAGATGGAGATGTTACATAGTGATGGAAGCCGGATTCCCGTCCTTATCAATGCAATACGACGGGTTCGCGACAATTGCCCCTATGATGAGATCGCTATCTTCGTTGCTACCGATAGGAAAAAATACGAAAAAGAAATAATTTTATCTCGGCGTCAGGCGGAGCAGTCACTGCAACAACTGGCATCAGCAAAGGAGCAGCTACAGCAGCTCAACGAACAACTCTCCATTGCGGATCGCCGCAAAGATGAATTTCTAGCGACGTTGGCGCATGAATTACGAAACCCTCTGGCGCCCATGCGCAATGTCGTCGAAGTGATGGGTTCGCTCGATACCGATCATGGAGTGACGCAGTGGGCCACTAAAATCCTAAGCCGACAAGTGCAACAAATGACTCATCTTCTGGATGACCTGATGGACATATCCAGGATCTCGAATGGACGGGTCGAGTTGCGTAAAGCGTATATTGACCTGGTCGATCTAGTTAACAGCTCAGTGGAAATGGCCAGGCCTCAGATAGAAGCGCGCGGCCACAGCCTGCAGCTGGAAATACCGAACAACCCCGTTTACTCGCTTGCGGATGAAACCCGTTTAACTCAGGTCATAATCAACTTATTGAACAATTCAGCCAAATATACACCGCTCAATGGCCATATTCACTTACGGTTTAGCGTGAATGACAAGGTGGCAACTCTATGTGTAAGCGATAATGGAATCGGTTTCGAACCTGATGAAATCAATGCACTTTTTAATATATTTACTCAACTGGAAAACGGTGTAGATTATGCGGAAGGGGGTTTGGGTATTGGCCTTTCATTAGTTAAGGGGTTTGTTGAACTGCATGATGGCACCATAAGCGCGCACAGCAAAGGTCCTAACCAGGGAAGCCAATTTATAGTGACCCTGCCCATTGTAGAACCCACCTCAGTTAGCAGCGTTCCACCTCAGCCCGTAGAACCGACTAACACCGCGAAGCGAATTCTGATCATAGATGACAATGAAGACGCGGCAAACAGCTTAGCCTTACTGCTGGAAATGCAAGGGCATGTTACTGCCACGGCTTATTCAGGCAGCGATGGAATAATTCAATCGTCCTCATATAACGCGGATGTGATTTTGCTTGATATCGGGTTGCCCGATATGAGTGGTTATGACATCGCTCGCACACTACGCAAAGCCTTAACGGCGAACACGCTGCTGATTGCTACAACCGGATGGGGGCAGCAGAAAGACATTGATATGGCTTTGGAAGCTGGCTTCGATGCCCATCTCACTAAACCGTTGGACTTAGGGAAATTAGTGACATTAATTTCTTGAGTTGGAAGTCACGCCACTAGTGCCAACCCCAATCACCTTTCTGAGAACGCGCCGTCAAAGCCACGCTGCAGAGGCCTCAGCAAATACTCGAGTATGGTTTTACGATTGGTTATGATATCCGCCCGCACGGTCATGCCGGGATAAATACGGTTAAGTTCCGAGTTTGTTCCGACATAGCTTTTAGAGAGCTTAATTTCCGCTAGATAATAAGGATTATTCTCACTATCGATGTACGTTGACGGTGACATCTTCATCACTTCGCCTTTAATCGAGCCGAATTTTTGGTGCTCATAGCTACTGACCTTGACGTCGGCTGTATGCCCCATCGCGATGTGTCCGATATCTTCAGGCGCGATTCTTGCTTCAACTAAAAGCTCATCATCCGTAGGAATAACTTCCATCATGATCTCGCCAGGCGCGACCACTGTATGGTTGGAATTGACGGTTAAACCTTTTACGATTCCATTTACAGGGGTGAATATCTTCATCTTTTTAATGCGTGTGTTCATCTCCGCTATCTGTTCATTGGTGACAGAAAGCTGGGTCACGACCTTGGTTTTTTCCGAGTTCAGCTGTTCCCGCCACATAGCGGTTATTTCCTGGGATTTTTCTTCCAGTTCTTGCAATGAATGACGAATTATCTCCATCTCATTTTTAATCTTAGCCAGCCGGTTTCTCGAGGCTGCCAACAATGCGGCTGTATCCAGCGCATTCGACTTCGACAATAGACCGCGTTCGAACAATGACATATGCATATCGTAATTTTGACTGAGTATATCCAGTTCTTCCTGTGCAGCGTTTAGCTGCTCTGACTTACTGTCCAATTCAATTTTTCTATGTATTTTTTGCTGTGCGATGCTGTTTTTCCGGAACTTATATCCTTCCAGCTGTTGCTGATAATGCTCGATTTGAGTCTCCACCAGGAACGGATAATCCGCTTTCCACTGATCGATCTGGAGTTCGCGCGTATCCAACAATGCACTAAGCCTTTCGATCGTCAGTAACATTCCGGCTTTGGAAGATTGAAGGCTTCTCATTTCAGACTTCAACAATGAATCGTCCAGCACGAGCAACAGTTGGTCACTTTCTACAATGTCGCCATTGCGAACCAGGATATCTTCTACTGTGCCACCTTCCAAATGTTTGACTCGCAGCAATCGTCCTTGGGGTACTACTTCACCCTGGGCAGAAGTAATCTCTGGTAACGAAGTAAAATAGCACCAACACAACAATCCAATAACCAACAGAGAGACGAGCCGCATTATGCGATTAATTTTATAAGCCGACGTGTAATCTTCTAACGCAATAGACTGAATAAGGTATTGGTTAACTTCACTGTCAGAGTGCTCTCGCTTACGATAAATAAATTCCTTTAACTTCATTTCAGTAACACTCCTGCCTTCCTGTCCGTACCCAGATAGTCCACTGCGGTTGTGACGTTTTTCACTAATCCCCTTTCCATTTCCACGACCTTGTCCGCTAGCTCTATTATTTCAGGGGCATGGGACGTAACAATAATGGTGCACTTTCCTTTCAAACTATTGAGAAGATTCACCACGTTATCTGCCCCCATTCTATCCAGCCCTGCACTGGGCTCATCTAATATAACGATGGGATAGGAACCGACCATGGAGCGAGCTATACATAAATTTCTCTGGATACCGGAAGGGACAGAGCCACCCACATAGCCCCCGATCTGCGTATCCAACCCATTCGGTAGCGCAAGAATTTGTTCCTCTATTCCTGCTATTTTTAATGCATTCAGAACAACTTCATCACTGGCAATAATATCTCTTAATTTCAGGTTAAACCTGATGTCGCCAGTGAATAGGCGTGGATACTGGGGTACATACGATATCTTGTGGCGCAACTCGGTGGTGTTGAATTGTCGAATGTCTGTATCGTCAATCAAAATATTTCCTATCTGTGGCAAGTACATACCACAAAGCAATTTCAGCACCGTGGACTTGCCTGAGCCGTTACCGCCGGCAATAACTAAAAATTCGTTTTCCTTAACATGAAAGCTAACCCCAATCAAAACAGGATCAAGGTGCGGCCCATAGCGAAAGCTCACCCTCTCCAGTTTTACGTCGCCTCTATATTCCCGCTTCATCATGGATGATTTGCTTGAATTACGCTCCGGCTTGAGCGCCATTATTTCGTTTATGCCGTGTATCCCCTTCAGAGTTTGATCAAAGCTGAAATAAGTAAGCAGCATCATTTGCATTGGCGTAACGACACGCCAAAGAATGGCCATACACGCAATCAAAGCGCCAATACTTATCTGCCCTTCCATGGCTTTCGTTCCACCGATCCAGACCACGGCAACAGAAGCAATGAACAATATCGACTGGGTATAATTGTTTAACAGAGAGTGCGCCCGTGAGACGTTATAGTTACTGAAAGCAGCCAATTTGGCTGATTTTTGTATGCGCCGCATCCAACCTGCCTCATCGGCCATGATCTTTATTTCGAATACGCCACCTAACAGCTCCATCGTGAGTTGCTCGTGTTTGGCTCTGTGCTCTGCAGATTCTGCGATCATCCTTTTCATTTTCGGTATTGCGTAAATACCGGTTATCAGAAAAATCAGCATCACAACCAACGGAACCAACGCAATACTGCCACCAAGCACCGCCAGCACCGTAATAAATAGAGGCACAAAGGGCAGTTCCAGAACCAGCAACGCGGTGGGCCCGGTGAAAAACTCCCTGATACTTTCGTACAGCCTGAACTTTGAGAGCTGAGCTGTTAGCGATGCCCTCTCTGTCATTATGGTCGGCAACGACAGCACTTGTTTTAATGTTTCTGTTGCTAGCAAGTAATCCAGCCGGCCGGCCGGCAAGGCCATGATTCTTGATCTGATCAGCCTCAGGCCCAAGTCAGTCACCAGGACCAAAATAACACCCGCTGCTAGCGCCCATAGCGATTCCAGATCGGAATTTCCAATAACGGAGTCATAGACAATCATTATAAAGAAAGGGACGCACAGCACCGTTAGGTTCAGTATTAATGTGAGCCCGAACAAATACTTAAAAATGGGGTAAAAGCGCTTCAGCACCACCCACACCCAATCCCGATTGGTTTTAATTTTTTCTTCTTCAGCACCAACGTGGTTAACGAAATAGGCCATCCCCACGCTGCTCAATGCATCAACAGAAGTAACACCGGTTATACAGTTCAGAAATACGTATTTATCTTTTTCTTTTTGATATAGCACATAAACGTCACCAGAATTCGAAACGAACAGGCAGGGTAACTGGTGCGCAGGAACATCTTCAATCCGGGTTTTCAATTGCTCGGTTGTGCAACCAAGTCGGGATAAAATCAGTCTGAGATAGGGAAGGTCAAACTCAAAATCGCCCTCAGGCAGGACTTCGGCAACATCCCTCAAGGTGGCTTTAAAATCCACCACACTGAGCAGCGGCATCAATGATCTGGCGTAGGGGCTGTACTGACCGAAGCCGTCCGTATCACCTTCGACTATATGCTGAATTAACTGGGCTTTATTTACTTTCATTTGGCCCACCTTCTTGGGTATCAGATCTGGTACCTGCTACCTCAACCCGCGAAAACATTTTCTTAACATTCCCATCTTTCATTTTATAACAGTGATCCGACAAGCTCATCAATGCAGGATGCTGCGTTATAAGAATAATGGTCTTTTTACCTTTAACCGTTTTTAAATATTCAAACAAACGAGAAAAGTTTTCTTTATCATATCCAGTGTTCGCATCATCTAGAATTAATATTTTCGGATTTCCAATCAGCGCTCGCACCATCACTATTCTTTGTCGTAGCCCTTCCGGCATATTGTTCGCGGCGCTGCTGTCAACCTCGGTTTCCAATCCGTTAGGCATATAGGTAAGATCTTCATTCAATCCCAGCAAGTGTGCATAATCCAAAGCCTGGGTTACTGCCTCTCCTTTTCTAAATCCGGTCAGATTATCCAGTATTGTTCCCGCAAAGATCATACCCCTTTGAGGCACGACACCGATCTGATTCCGTAATGACTGTTTGTTTAATTCAGTGACAGAGCGATCATCATATCTAACATCCCCACGCTGTGGATCGACTATTCCCAACAACAGTTTAACCAGTGTTGACTTACCACACCCGTTTTCACCGGTGATCGTTATGAACTTGTTCTCTTCGATCGTGAGCGATAGGTTTTCTAATGTATTCCCTAACTCCTCACCTTTGTAGTGAAAGCACACGTTTAGAAGTTCTATGTTCCCGCTCAGACGCACACCCCTTTCCGATTTTTCGTTGGGTTCCTGTGGCAAGTTGAGCAGGTGAATTATTTTACTTTCCGATACTTTAGCCGTTTGCCATTGCATCCAAAAGCTGAGAACCCGTGTTGCGGGTTGTAATATTCTTCCTGAAAGCATGCTGCCCGCAGCCAACGCACCAATGGATAAGTCGCCATTCACAGCATAAACAGCCCCAACCGTTACAAAAGCGATAATTACGATCTGGGAAAACGAAGATGTGGCTGATTGAATGAGATTATTTATGTAAGCTAATCTGAAAAGCGTTCCGGATGTTTCTGCAGCCATTCGTTCATGACGGCGCAGCATTTGTGATTCCATGGCCAGTGGTTTCAGTGTCTGCATGCCCTGAAGCACTTCAATAAGAAAATTATGTCTTTTCTCGAACAAACCGTCGCGTTTCAATATCGCATCATGCAAGCTTTTACTGGCAAACAGGAAAAAGGCAATGAATACAAAAAAGAGCACCATCGGTATTAAGACCAGGTATCCGGCAAACACCCAAATCATTACGAAAAATATGACAACGAACGGTAAATCGAATATAGAAAGGATGTTTTGTCCGAACTGAATCTCTCTGACTCGTTCAATGGATTTGAACTTATCCAAGTATTCACTGTGCCGGCTTTCTTCAAATGCAGATAAGTCGGAGTGAAGTATTCGCTCCATTAAGAGTAACGTGGTGGTCAATTCAAAATCAGCACCCAGGCGATCCATTACCACCGAACGGCAAATTTTGAGCGTAGTATCGAATAAGCATACGACCAATAACCCCACCATCAGGGCGATCAATGTTTGAACAGCCTGCTGCGGGATAATCCGGTCGTACAATTGAAGAATAACAATGGGAAGAGCCAGGCTAAGTAGATTGATAACAAAGCTTGCGAACACGATTTCTGGTTTGATGCCAAAAACGACTTGCCCCAGCTTGGTACTTAACGGCGTTTCTCTAACACTTCTGAACCAATTTATACTACTTATCCATCCCATAGACGTAAGTTCCACGTAATGGTGCAAAGCCATTACTTCCCTGAATATATTTCTCTTTTCTTAAGCGTAGTTAACAAGTGATTTAAATAAAGTAAATTACCAATCTATTCTTTCCATATTGGTAAAATCCAGATAGGACCCATCGATCAACGTCACCGAACCAAAGCTGTCTGCGGAAAGATCTATTCCATCAGAAAATATATCGACAGCCGTGACAACCCCGTTAATTTCAAGTGAGGCTATGGTCGCTACTCCTGCCAGCACATCGATGGTATCAGTCCAGCCGATTCCTCCATCGGCCACATCCACTCCGCTGAGTAAGCCCATAACAAAAAGGTCGTCTCCGGCTTCGCCGAACAACTGATCATTCCCGAGTCCATTAATCAACGTGTCATGCCCACTACCACCGGATAGAATATCGCTTCCGGTCAACCCGTCGATATAATCGTCATTTACCGTACCGGTTATCGTATTGCTTAGGAGATCGCCAACCAGGGTTAAGCCATCGCTGAGGCCGCTATTCAGTTCGTGAATCGAGGCCAGGTTCGATACATCGACTGTTGCAGACCCACCGCCGATGACTGATATATTCAGTCCATTAGTATCAAGGCCTGCCAGGCTCAAATCCCCCGACAATATCGTATTGGTGGCTAAATCGACGTTCAGATTCAACAGCTCTACCGAATCTATTAACAGCGAAGTAGTATTATCCGCTGTAATAATCAATGCTGCATCGATCAAGGATTCACCTGTCCGTAGCAGATAACTGGCTGCATCTTCAATCAAGAGTGAACTCACGCCTGAGCAGTCGAGCGTCAGCAAATCGCTTCCCAGCCCTGAATCAATCGTAATTAGTCCATCCTCAATAACCGCTGAAATGGCGTCGCTTCCCTGACCTGTTGATACTACGTCACCCGCACCGATCGATTGAAGAATATCGTCACCATCGCCGGAGGCAATAACATCGGCATTGATAGTACCAATCACCGTTTCAGCACCCACATCCCCGATCACTGAAATAGAGTGATCTGATAAGATTTGGGAGCCATCGATTATTGTGTTTTGAGTTGCACCAAGAATTTGAATATCAGTGCTCAAAGTGGTAGATGAGAAATCGCCAACTAGTAATATATGATCATTGTCACCAGCGTGAATTTCAAAATTTTCGATGTTTACCGCTTGTACCGCTGGAACGGTATTTACACTGACGACAAAATGATCTGATGGTATGCTTGAACCTGTCCTGAGATTGAATATAAACGCCGTTTCCACCAAAACTACCGATAGTCCCGGGCTTTCAAACACCAACGTATCTTGATCAACTCCGCCATCTATAAAATCGAATCCTTCACCGACGTTGTAATTAAATAAATCATTACCCGCGCCACCTGCTAAGGAATCAGCGTCCCCTCCACCCTCGAAGACATCATCGCCTTGACCGCCAATGGTCGTTGTAGAACCCGACGTTCCGTTGAATTGGATACCGTGGTTGGAGCTGATCAGGCTTGCATCCACATCCACATCAGTGACCACCGAATTGATTATCAGCCCATTCACCACCAAATCGGATTGAGTAAAATCACCACTGATCGTGATGCTGTCTGTGGCATCTGCATTTAAATTTAGCTGCTCTATTCCTTCAATCTCGGCTGCAACGCTTCCATCTACGGTAAGCATGATCAGATTGGATTCCACACTCAGCCCGGTTCGGGAATTGTACGTTGCTGCATCTTCTATTAAGAGATTAGAACCCGTAGTGGCATTCACTGTAAGCACATCCGCTCCATCACCACCACTAATATAATCGTATCCGTCGCCTACGTTGTATTCGATGGAGTCGGTACCCTCTCCACCATAAATAAGCGTTCTACCGGATTCACTAACCAGCACATCAGCATCAGCGGTGCCCTGAACGATATTATTCCATCCATTGACTTGTATTGTTGCAGTAGAAAGGGCGCTTTCCCCTGCACTGTCTTCAACGGTATAACTAATATCTACGCTTGAGGTATCCCTGGGACGCAACGAATCATACTGACCATCTGGGTCAAACAATAGCTCATTAGAAACAATGGTCACAGTTCCAGACCCGCTCGATATTGAGGCATCAGTGATCGTTAACGTATCACTTGTATCTGGATCGGTGTCATTTGCCAGTACGTCCAATGTCAATGAGTCACTGAATGCGGTTACACCTGAATCCGCCTGCAGGATCGGCGCTGCATTTAAGCCGGTAACAGAAATAGTTGCCGTAGATTGACTTGTTTCCCCAGTGGCATCAGTCACTGTGTAAGACACAACAACTTCAGCACTTTGACCATCAGCCAAGCTGTCGTAATTACCCGCAGGATCGTAAACCAATTCATTGTTCACGATTGAAACTGAACCCAACCCGGAATCGAGGGTGACATTGGATAGCGTTAAAACATCCCCTTCCGGATCGCTGGCACTTGCCAGCACATCCACCGTTAAACTCGTATCTTGATCGGTGGTATCAGAAACCACTCCCAGAACCGGCGCATCGTTTGTGCCGGAGACCGATATAGTTGCCGTAGATTGGCTTGTTTCCCCAGTCGCATCAGTAACTGTGTACGACACAATAACTTCCGCACTTTGACCGTCAGCCAAGCTGTCGTAGTTGCCGGCTGGATCGTAAACCAATTCATTACCAACAATGGACACCGATCCCAAGCCGGAATCGATGGTAACATTCGATAAAGTTAAAACGTCCCCTTCCGGATCGCTGGCACTTGCCAACACATCGATCGTCAAACTTGTGTCTTGATCCGTAGTGTCGGATATCGCGGAGAGAATAGGCGCGTCATTTGTGCCGGTGACCGAAATCGTAGCCGTGGACTGGCTTGTTTCTCCGGTAGCATCAGTCACTGTGTACGACACAACAACTTCAGTACTTTGGCCATCAGCCAGGCTATCGTAGTTGCCTGCAGGATCGTAAACCAATTCATTGTTAACAATGGACACCGATCCCAACCCGGAATCGAGGGTGACATTGGATAGAGTTAAAACGTCCCCTTCCGGATCGCTGGCACTTGCCAACACATCGATCGTCAAACTTGTGTCTTGATCCGTGGTGTCGGATATCGCGGAGAGAATAGGCGCGTCATTTGTGCCGGTGACCGAAATCGTAGCCGTGGACTGGCTTGTTTCCCCAGTCGCATCAGTAACGGTGTAGGACACAACGACTTCAGCATTTTGACCATCAGCCAAGCTGTCGTAGTTGCCGGCTGGATCGTAAACCAATTCATTACCAACGATGGACACTGACCCTAAACCCGAATCCAAAGTGACATTCGATAGAGTTAATACGTCACCTTCCGGATCACTGGCACTAGCCAACACATCGATCGTCAAACTTGTATCTTGATCGGTGGTGCCGGAAACCACTCCCAGAACCGGCGCATCATCTGTGCCCGTTACCGAAATGGTCGCAGTAGAATCAACACTATTTCCTCCTTCATCAGTAACCGTGTATGTCACTACAACTTCAGCACTCTGACCACTCGCCAATCCGTCGTAATTACCGGCTGGGTCATAAACCAATTCATTGTTAACGATTGAAACTGAACCCAACCCGGAATCGATCACCACATTCGAAACAGTTAACACATCACCTTCAGGGTCACTGGCACCTGCCAACACATCCACCGTCAAAGTCGTATCTTGATCGGTGGTATCCGATACCACCGCGAGTACCGGTGCATAATTCGCACCCGTTACTGAAATCGATACCGTCGATTGACTTGTTTCTCCTGTCGCATCAGTGACCGTATAGGAGACAACCACTTCCACACTTTGACCATCGCTCAGACCGTCGTAATTACCGGCAGGATCGTAAACCAGTTCATTGTCAACAATGGACACCAATCCTAAACCCGAGTCCAAACTCACATACGATAGACTTAAAACATCCCCTTCCGGATCGCTGGCACTCGCCAATACATCGACCGTCAAAGCCGCATTTTGATCGGTGGTACCAGACACCACTCCAAGTACCGGCGCGTCGTTTGTGCCAGTGACCGATATCGTCGCCGTAGATTGACTTGTTTCTCCGGTAGCATCTGTGACTGTGTAGGACACAACGACTTCAGCACTTTGACCGTCAGCCAAGCTGTCGTAGTTGCCGGCTGGATCGTAAACCAGCTCATTGTTAACGATTGAAACCGACCCCAATCCGGAATCCAAAGACACATTTGATAAAGTTAAAATTTCGCCTTCCGGATCGATGGCACCGGCCAATACATCGACCGTCAATGTTGTATCCTGATCGGTGGTACCAGACACCAAGCCGAGTACTGGCGCATCGTTTGTGCCGGTAACTGAAATAGTGGCCGTAGATTGACTTGTCTCACCAGTGGCGTCCGTTACCGTGTACGAAACAACAACTTCGGCACTTTGACCATCGTTCAAGCCATCGTAATTACCCGCAGGATCGTAAACCAACTCATTGTTAATGATTGAAACCGATCCCAATCCGGAATCGAGGGAGACATTCGAAAGTGTTAATACGTCATCCTCGGGATCGCTGGCGCTCGCCAACACATCCAGCGCCAAAGTTGTATCTTGATCGGTGGTACCGGATCCCAAGCCAAGAACCGGTGCATCATTAGTGCCAGTCACTTCGATAGTCGCCGCAGACTCGACACTGTTTCCCTGCACATCAGTTGCTATAAACCGAATTACAACGTTTTCAGATTGGCCTTCTGGCAGATAATCAAAGGCATTTCCTGGATCATAAGAAATCTGGTTATCGGTAATCGAAACAACGCCCTTTTCATCCAGATCAAGGCTGTTAATAATGGTGACATTCTGAATCCGGATATCGCCGGAATCGTTTAATATATCCAGCGTAAAAAAACCATTTTGTTCTACGGTTCCAGAAGTAGGTGAGACTGAAAGTGTTATTTGAGGAGGAGATATCGAATCCGGACTACCCACTATTACGCTATCAAATTGATTATCGGAGGAATCTAACGCATCATTTCTATCTACGGTTTGATTGGTTAAATTGCCTTCATCATCCAAGGACAGAATGATTTCAGGATCTTCATTTGCGGACGTGTTATCACGTTCACTATCACTTTCGGTTGTACTGGATAAAACTTCTTCCGATGGTTCTTCTGTGCTTTCATCCGTCACGCCAACCGTAACATTCGAATTAACCAACCCGACAGACGAAGCAAACAAACCCTCTACATTAAACGCATCATCGTCTTCATCTAGATCTGGATCAAAACGGCTTTGGGTATCTACAGGAGTATTGGATGATGAATCGGCATCGGAACTAGAAGAACTGCTTTCAGATTGGTTTTCAGATTCTTGGGATTGAAGACCCTCGGCATCTTCAGATTGTGTTTTCCTCGACGTATTGCTTAGGTCCAGACTATTTTCTGACGCCGACTCTTCCTGGCTTTCGTCGTCGGATTCATCTTCATTGGAATCAATGGCATTAACTTCCAATTCTTCCAAATCCAGTTCTTTCGAATCATAGGTTTGCAATATGGCATGGTTTACCTCGGATTCCCTTGCGTCTAAATCCAATTTGACCGGGGATTGCCATGCACTCATCGACACCGGATCATCGACATTCACTTGCAACTCTTCTTGGACGGCTGCTTTTGCGTCCTGCACCGGAGTATCGTTTTTACTACCTACCATGATCACTTACCTACTAAAAGCGCCATTCAATAATCCGTTTAGGATCGTTAAAACAACTCCTGATTGATTAATTTACAGTCTAATGCATGAGAGGATCAGCAAAGGATTGATATGGCATGGATACCCCTTCGCTAATGCTTTTTTTACTGTTCTAATGCTAACTGTCTGATTCATAGCCGATATAAAAAAAGTCGATAAAGCGGTTTATGCTAAAAAGTCATAAACAGCTTATTGCTTACCCAATGTTATTCGTCACTATTGGCTAAAATACAAGATCTTTTGTTAGTGAAAAATTGACACCTCGCGCATCTTCAAACAACCAGGTAAAACCCGATCCTTAAGTTCGCGCCCAAGTGCAAGCTATAACCTTGATCATTATTTGCAGCGGATATAGCATGTTAATGCTGCCGTTTAAAGGTAGGTGAAAAATATTCAAATTTTAAAAAAAAGCCGATCGATTCGATATTCAATTCGTCTATAAAGCGAATGAAATATCCACAAAAATAAATCAATAAGCAAGTCCGTATCACAACTCTTTACCCTGTTCCAAAAAATTCAAAAAATACTGAAGCAACTCATCACAGGCCTGTTTAAATTCCGGTAACAGTGTTTGAACAAGCTGCGCATTTCTTTCTCTGGAGGCCGTTTCTAATGCTCTGGCACATTCATCCAGTTTGGGCGCTTTCAATTGACTCGCACTGCCCCTTACCGAGTGAGCTACGGCGTCGATTTTCTGCAAATCCCATTCATCTATTGCCTTTTGTAATTGCTCCAATCGCTCAGACAAGCTGTCACAAAAAATTTGCAACAACATTCGCAAACGCTCCCGCTTACCTTTCAACATACGCAAGGCCGATGCCTCGTCCCAGACCAAAAAATCTGGATCAGCATTTTCATTAGTAATCTCAGGGGGCGATATTCGATTGTCTGCCTGGTCACCACCCGTAATAATCCACTTCCGCAGCTTGCGCGATAACTCCGCCAGATCTAATGGTTTGCTAAGATAATCATCCATGCCTGCCTGCAGGCAACGCTCTTCGTCGCCTTTCATGGCATTAGCTGTCATCGCTACGATGACGACGTCTCTATTGGCAGGCCCGGCTTGGCCTGCGCGGATCAACCGGGTTGCCTCATACCCATCGAGTTCCGGCATCTGACAGTCCATCAATACCATTGTATAAGGATCTGTTCCTGCAGCGGCTGCAATCGCCTTCAACGCCTCCTTGCCATTGCCCGCCACATCGGCCACCAGCCCCAACTCGGACAACATCATTTTGGTCACTTCAAGGTTAACGGCATTATCCTCCACCACTAGAAGGCGGGTACGCTCCGGCCAGGCAATAGGTGCACGGGGATCAAAAGGAGCTACGTCGGAACGCAAGGTTTTGAGGTAGTGACGCGTTACCAGCGGTTTCGCCTGATGCAACTCCGGCCCATCCGCAGCAACAACTGCCAGTGCAACAAACAGATCGGCAGTTGTCACCGGTTTGGGGAAATAGGCCGAGAACCCCAGCTCGGCAAAATGATTGGCATCGCCGCGGTGGCCCATGCTCGTCATCATCACCAGGGGCATCGCACTGAATCGAGGATCCGCTTTCAAGCGCTGCCCCAACTCCGCCCCATTCATCCCCGGCATGTGCATATCCAGCAAGGCGATATCAAAAGGAGGCGAAATTGCAGTAGCGTTGGCCGGAGCCAACTTGCTGTGTGCCTGGCATAACGTCAAAGCCTGCGCGCCACTGGCCGCATCCGTCACCGAGGCACCCCAGTGTTCAAGCTGGCTGCGGAGCACTTGCCTGCTAGTGGCATTATCATCCACCACCAGCAGATTCAAAGAGGTAATATCCGCCAGCGAGGCAATGGGTTTCGCCAGTGCACTGGGCTGTAAAAGCAGATCGAAGTCAAAACGGCTGCCGGACCCCGGTTCACTCTGGGCTTGGATGCTACCCTGCATTAACTCACAAATTTTCTTACAAATCGCCAGTCCGAGTCCGGTACCCCCGTATTGACGGGTGGTACTGGCATCGACCTGGGTAAACGGTTTAAATAATCCCGCCAGCTTATCCCGGGGAATCCCGATGCCGGAGTCAATTACACTTGCATTCAATAGCAATCCATCCGCAACGGTCTGTACCCCGCAACGAATCACCACTTCACCCTGATGGGTAAACTTAATGGCATTACCCACTAAGTTGGTTAAAATCTGTCGTAGCCGGCCCGGATCACCTTTAACATGGGATTGTTCGATATTGGTTAGATCCAATACCAGTTCCAAACCTTTTTCCTGGGCTCTTATTGCCATGGATTCGGCCAATTCACCCAACAACCCACGCAAATCGAAATCCAGTTCTTCCAGTTCGAGCTTACCGGCGTCTACCTTAGAAAAATCCAATATTTCATTGAGCAAACTCAATAGGGATTCTGCACTGGTTTTTGCTATTGTCACCTTGTGTGCCTGATCGGCATCCAGGCCAGGCCGTAACAATAAATTCAACATACCCAGCACCCCGTTCATGGGGGTTCTGATCTCATGGCTCATCGTCGCCAGAAATTCACTCTTAGCGCGACCGGCCGCTTCCGCTGCATCTTTTGCTTTGATGAGCGCCTGTTCTGCCTGATGACGCTGCTCGGATGCAATAACACTACTGACCAACGTGGCCAGCGACACCATAAATGCAAGCTCTGACTTCGACCAGGCCCGAACAGGACCGGTATGCTCAGCGCTGATAACGCCAACGATTCCGTCACCACCGGGAATCACCGTATTCAACACAGAAGTAATACCCAATGGCATCAGATAGTGTTCAGTGAAATCGCAGCTAAGCTTGTGCTGGGCAACGTCCTCCACCGCAATTTGGGGTTGCTCAAACAGCGCATCAAAATAGCCGGGGAACGCTTGACGCGTTAATACCTGCCCCTCGTCGAACGCGTGATCCTTGCTGGTGTACAATGAAATGCACGACATCTGCTGCTGATCTGCCGAGAATAGCCAGATACTGGCCCTGTCCACTTGTAGCGCACTGGCCATGCGCTCCACAAGCTCGCTTTTTGCCTGCTGTAACCGCCCGGACAGAATGGCCCCGTGCACCGTCAGCGCGGCCAGTACTTTGTTGTGACGGGAAATCTGTTCGTCAAACAGCTGGGTGCGCTTGCAGTTGTCTATATCCTGGAAGGAACCAAAAAGCCGGGTGCAGATTTGGTAACGAAACTCCGCGCGTCCGGTTGCGGCCACCCAGATTTCGCGGCCACTGGCGGTCACCAACTGAACTTCCAGGCTCCAGGGTTCACCTTGGGTGGTCGCGAGATCCAGCGCCCGTTGTATCGCATCTCTACTTTCGCCTTCCTTATAGAATTCGATCGCTGACTCCAGCTCGGGAATATAGTCGTCGTCAACTCCATGGATATCCCTGGTCATCGACGACCAGTAAATATCGCCATTTACCATATCCACTTCCCAGGCACCAATGCGGGCCTGGGCACTCATTTGCTCGAGAATTTCCTGCTGTTGAGCCAATTTGTCTTCGGCTTGCTTACGCGCCGAAATATCTTCCACAATCGACCAGATCATGGGTTTGCCACGGCTGTCGCGAATCAACATACCATAGAGCAAAACCGGATAGCGGCTACCGTCTTTACAAAGGTATTCTTTTTCATAAGGGCCATAGCGGCCGTCTTCCTGCAGTCGCTCCAACTCCTGCGCATCTTTTTCCAGATACATTGGCGGCGTCAGGTCCTGGTCACTTAGCCCGATGAATTCTTCACGGGTGTAACCGGTGGGTTCAGCCAGAGCATCGTTGAATTCGATAATTTGGCCGCTATTGAAGTCCTTAAGCACAATACCCACCGGTGATAGCTCGAACAAACTGCGCAGGCGCAAGGCATCATCCTGTCTTTTCCGTGCCAAGTGCAAAGCCAAGAATATCGGTACCAGCACCAGTATCGCACCTAGCAGTATCGCCAACCGAACCCACCAGACATTGGCCGCCTTTTGTGCCCAGCCCCCTTTAGGAATAGCCGCCATCTGCCAACTGCCATTTGGCAAACTAACATCCGCCAGCACAGGCTGATGTTCAAACACGTCAGACGGCCCATAAAACAGCTCGCCATCAGCACCCAAGCCATCCTTTCCCCGGATGGCAATACGTATGGGAAGATCCTTTTGGTCCAGACCGCTGGCAGCATAGAGCCGACCAGTATCGATCACTGCGGACACCACGCCCCAGAATTTACGTTGTAAATCGTCCTCGGAATAAATGAACACAGGTATACGGCCGATAATTCCCTGCCCGCCCTGAACCAAATTCACCGGCCCCGCAACCACCAACCCACCTGAGCGGCGAACTCGCTCAGCGGCTTCCTTCTGCTCCGGGTTAGACGCCAGATTCAACCCCAACGCCCCTTCATTACCTTCCAGCGGGTACATCAACCGAATCACCATACCCGGTGCCGCACCGATGTTACGCAGCTGCGAACGATCATCAAAAAGCGGTCGTGAAAACTGTTCGAAACGTCGCTGTTTCATATCCGGCTCAACACTAATCGCAGCCACCAGCCCCCGCACAGTTTGTAAATTCGATGAGATATTGCCTTCCAACCGCGCTCGCACCACCACCAGCTCATTCAACACCTTGCTGCGCAGCTGTTGCTGATAACTGCGTTCGTTAGCAATATCCAGATACACACCGGCTGCAACCAAGGCACTCAACGCAAGCAACAGGGTAAGCCAGAACATCAGCAGGGAATTTAGGAAAGCGGTACCGACACTCAATTTCATAGGCAAAAAAAAAGACAATTGTCCTTTATTTATAGCTGATAAACGGGGGATAGGCGGCAATCGAAAAGTATGAGGGTTTTTTGCGCGATAGTTGTACGTTAGTGCGGGTTATTGAGCAAAAAAGCCCGGAAGTGAACACTTCCGGGCGAGTTAACCGATTTACTTAAGTTGCAAAGCTAGCGTGGTGGAAGCGCCGGACTCAGGCACCGTGCTCAGCAGCATCTCATCCGACCCGGCCTGATGCGATAGTGTAGTTACGGTTTGTTCGTCACGACCGATAATGACCCGATTCAGATCACTGTCCAAACACTGGTTGGCACAGGTAAAGGTCAGGCTGGTCTCATAGGTTTCAAACAAAATTCCGTAACCTTTTGGCTTGCAGGTCTCTTCGTCAATCGAATGATAACCATTGCTTAAAATGCCCAGTGGCGTGAATTTCAATGTCATCTTCGCAACCGCGTCTTCTTGCGGGCATGCCGATGACCGAACCGTACCGGTCCAGCTGGTATTCATCAGATTCAGAATGATGGTTTCATCGGTCTGCCGACGTGACAGTAACAAGGTCTCGTGAAAATGCTCAAATGAGCTCAAGGCATCCTTTAACCCTGACCCATTGGTTACCGCTGCAATCATGTCCTGCACAACCGTGCTGGCTTCGAACATAACCGCAGGTTCATTTAACGGCAAAGAGAACTGAGACAAATAGTCATTTGTCTGATCTGTTATGGTAATTCCGTTGCTCGGATCTGAATCCGAATCAATGGTCTGTAAAATTCTAAGCATATTCTGCAGTTTATCCGGGTCATCTTGGACATCGAGCAGATCCAGCGGGGTCACCTCCGCCTGCGCCAATGCTTCACCCAGAAAGGTGCTACCCAGATAAAAGCGGACGTATTCACCCGGAACATAGCTGAAGCCACCTGCCTCATCGGTAAAACCGCTAAAGCTGGCTGTTTCATAGTAGAGACCGGATACGGCACTATCCAGGAATTGGCCAGTGCTGGCGGCGACATTGCTTTGGTTATCGGCCACAGTATTTACGCTGTTTGTGGTGCTCGCTGCTGGCTGGGAAACCGGTGATACAGTGACACCTGAGCCACCGCAACCAGTCAACGTGCCCGTCAAGATAACAGCCGAGCACAGAAATTTTACATGTTTCATATAGCTACTCCAATTAAACTATATTTCGCGACTAATAACGTATTAGCTTGTAAAGATAGTAGTAGCTGGGAGGAGCTATAAGAGGCAGTTTCACGCCTTTAGTTGAACATTGAGAAGGGTATGCCACTTTAAATGTGACGCCGTACCTTTAACATTAGGGAGAGATTTGTCATGCAAGGGAAACCCGATCAAAACTAGATTGATTAGTATCTGAGATGGTTTAAATGACGTATTTTTTTTAGAATAATTCCACGTCTCCTTCGTCCATGTTGGATTGCAACACCCGCTCAGTAATATTCCTATTAGAAAATTCGTCCTGCATCTGGCGCAACTGCTCTGACACCCGATTCAAATCTTCACTATTACGGGCCTGAGCAAACTCACCGTGCGCTAATTTAGCAACCTGGCTGATATGACCCAGCCGTTCGCGCAAATTGCCGGAGAGTTGATTCACAATATCCTCAAATTGTAACGCGCGAATCGAATTATTAATTTCTGTGCGGATATCTTCACTGCTCACCGTCATTTTTTGCAGCGTCAATTCGGTATCACTGTTCACCTTCTCGATTTGAAAAAGCATGCTATCAACGCTGGCTTTTCCTGAGATAGCCGCATTTAAATCCATTCCGGCAATCGCACCTACCTCTTTGCTAACATCAACCAGCCTCGATTTCACTTCTACTATTTTCTTGCGGATATGCCCGTTCAACGAAGTAGATGAAACCGATAACGCTCTTACTTCGTCAGCAACTACCGCGAAACCTCTGCCTACTTCTCCGGCGCGGGCCGCCTCTATAGCGGCGTTAAGCGCTAAAAGATTGGTTTGATCTGCTAGTGTCTGAACCTCGTCAAGGGTCGTAAACATGTCTTCCATATGCTTCGTCATATCGCTGATCCGGTGAATGGCACCAACACTCCTGGAACTAATATTAACTAGTAGGTCAACGTAATACTGAATTATCTTATCAGTCTCAGCAATAAATTGAGTGACCATCATGCCGCCACCCGCCTCCGCACGATCGTCGGTGATCTCCGTCACCAGGCCCAGCGCCAGCTCGGTTTGCAGTCCGGTTTTATCAACGACGTGTTTGAAGCTTTCTTGCAGTAACAGGGTGGAATCCTGCACCAGTTTGAAAATACGGGTAATATTTTCATCAATGTGCTTTATTTCCTCACTGAGAATGAGCTCGATCGATTCGCCGATTTTGGACATTTCCTGGGAAGCATCGCCCGCTTGCTGCTGATCCCGGCTAGTTGCTAGTAATTGCAACGAACTCATTTGAAAGAAAGCTCTGATCCATATTGCAATTGACAATACAGCCGCACCCGACGCCCACCACCTGGAAGAGAGCATTATCAAAATCAGCGAAAATACACTAACGAACAAAGCCAGAAGAAAGTGCTTGTTTGTCGTCAACGCCATCGTTCTTCTCCCTAAAAAAATAATTTATGTCCAATCCCAGTGTTATTTCAAACACTGCTCTGATAAAAAGTTACCGATCTCGTTTAACGGCAGCACCTTGTCAACAACGCCTTCTTCAATAGCGACCCGAGGCATACCCCACACCACGGACGATTTCTCATCTTGGGCCACGGTGATCGCGCCTTCGCGCTTCATTTTGCCTAAACCGCTGGCACCATCCATGCCCATGCCGGTCAGCAGCACTCCGATGGAATGGGATGCCCTGTGGTCTGCGATCGAGCTGAACAACACATCGACGGCAGGCTTGTGTCGATTGACGGGGGCGTCATCGCTGGCAATCCCAAAATAGGCACCCTGACTGAATTCAACCAACATATGGCGATTACCATTGGCAATGTACACATGGTTTCTATCAAGCTTGATCCTGGGTTGGTCAAACTCCAATACAGTCAGATCGAGTAGGTTATTCAAGCGATTGGCAAACGAAGCAGTAAACCCCGCCGGCATATGCTGAACGATCACTATCGGCGGCATATTAGTTGGCAACCGAATTAATACTTGCTTGATCGCCTCGATTCCACCGGTGGAAGCACCAATGGCAAGCAAATCGATATTGCTTTCCCGATTGCTGTTTAAGGAGCTACCGCCAGCTATTACAGGTTGCGCTTGGCGCTTATTATCGGCAAAGCAATCCACATTGGCGCGCGCCGCCACTTTAACTTTGTGCACAATTTCAGCAGTGATCTGCTTCAAGTTGTTCATCAAATCGTGGTTCGGCTTGGCGATATAGTCGACGGCTCCGATCTCTAATGCCTCCAGCGTTATTTCCGCGCCTTTCTGCGTCAGGGTTGAAATCATCACAACGGGCATGGGCCTTAAGCGCATTAGGTTACGCAGGAAAGTGATGCCGTCCATTTTCGGCATCTCTATATCCAGTGTAATGACATCCGGATCTAATCTTTTAATCATGTTACGTGCTTCGAGCGGATCACCCGCAATTCCGACCACATCAATACCAGGAGCGCTGGTCAATATTTCAAACAGCAAGCGTTGGATCACTTTTGAGTCATCAACTATTAACACTCTGATATTGGAGTTGCTCATAAAGTCACCTACTAACTGAATAGTTCAATATCACCATCCACAGGCTTACTCAGGATCGTATTACCGTAGTTGCTCTCTCTTGAAAGAATGGTATCGTTGTGCATGGACTTTAACTTTCGCATATACGCCTTACCGGAGGCAGGAATGAACATCACTTTTCGTGGGTAATTGTCGCCCAGGCTATCCGCTAATAGCGGTATTCTTTCTGTATGCAGATAATCCAGCACAAACTCCGCATTACGCAACCCGACATCACTCATATTCGCGATTATCTTGCCTCCTCCAAAGACTTTTGCTTTCAAGGCACCGCGACGGCCCCCGTTATTTAGAATTTCATTTATCATGTGCTCCATTGCATAGTTTCCGTATCGGGTAGCCTCTCCGGGCACTAGACGAGTTCCCCAGGTAATGCTGTGAACGTCTTTATCGGTGAGCGGAAGCATAAAATGATTCATTCCGCCAATGCCCACTTCTTCGTCCCAGACACAGGCGGACACACAGCTACCCAGAACCGTAGCGATGGCCTCATTCTGTGCCGTCACATAAAATTCACCCGGCAGAATTTTGGCAACGAAACACTTGTGACGCTTATCCCAATAGCGATTAACGTGTTCAAAACCAACCAGACAAGGTGAGATTTTTGTAGCTTCAGTAGTCATAACAAATCTCATTCATAGCCTACGGAACACCGTCCTGCCCACTACCTCAAACCCAATATAATCCGCTGGCAAACTTTCGCTATGTCCCAGCATTAAATAGCCACCCTGACTGAGCAGGGCGTGATACCGTGCGATCAACTCGGCCTGGGTGGCCCGGTCGAAATAGATCAATACGTTACGGCAAAATATTACATCGAACGGCCCTTTCATCGGCCAATCGTGCAACAGGTTCAGGGTTTTAAACGTAATCAGTGCCGCCACCTCACTTTTAATCTTGACGCTATCCGAGGTCGTTGATTTTCCTTTCATAAACCAGCGCTTTTGGCGGTTGTCCTGTAATGCGCTTATTCGCTCCGTTTTATAGATACCGGCCTTCGCTTTCTCAATACACTCACTATCAAGATCGGTGGCTAGAACTTTGGCGTCCCACTCCTGCAGTCTTCCTTGCATCGCTTCTAATAGGCTGATGCCAATACTGTACGGTTCTTCTCCCGTTGAGCAGGCAGCAGACCAAATCCGCAGTTTCCGGTCACTTTTACCCCGTATTAAGTCCGGAATGATCTGGCTTTTCAAATACTCGAAGTGGTGGTTTTCTCTGAAGAAACTGGTTAGGTTTGTGGTAATGGAATTGATAAACGCCGGCAATTCCTGTTCATCGTTTTTCAATCGCTCACAGTAGCTGGAAAAGGATGGCAACCCGGTCTCCCTCACCCGGCGCATAAGCCGGCGATACACCATTTCCCGCTTCCGTTCATCCAGAACGATTCCGGTGCAGTCATAAACCAATTTACAAACAAACCGATACTCTTCTTCACTCAGAGAATATTCATCCGCCCTGCGTTGAGAAGCGCTCGAACTCAAAACTCCTCCCACTCATCATCAGAAGGAACAGCGGCAATATTTGCACCCGCTCGGCGACCTCTCACTACCGCAGCCCGAGGCGAGCGAACCGGAGAGACTACAGCGCGGTCATCTTCACCCGTTTCAAAGAACGCAACCTGATCAAGTAATCCTTGAGCCTGCTCTTCCATGGATTTGCTGGAAGCAGACGCCTGCTCGACCAGTGCCGCATTTTGCTGTGTCATCTCATCCATCTGGGAGACCGCTTTGCTCACTTCGTTAATACCCGCCGCCTGCTCTTTCCCGGCACTGTCTATGTCCGATATCATGGTGACGACTTCGCGAACGGAATCCACCAGTTCACCAAATGTTTTTCCGGTCTCATCAACCAAACGCGTCCCCTTTCCAACGGCATCAACGCTGTCATTGATCAAGCCCTTTATCTCTTTCGCTGCTGCAGCGCTGCGTTGCGCCAGGCTCCGCACTTCGGCGGCGACTACTGCAAACCCACGCCCTTGTTCTCCCGCCCGCGCGGCTTCCACCGCGGCGTTCAAAGCAAGTAGATTGGTTTGGAAGGCAATCTCGTCAATGACGCCGATGATATCCGCAATTTTTTTGCTCGAACGATTAATTTCGTCCATCGCAGAAACCGCGTTCTGTACCACTTCGCCCCCATTACTGGCTTTTTCCATTGCACCACTCGCGAGCTTGGTAGCCTCGGTCGCGTTCTCTGCATTTTGCTGTACCGTAGTGGTCAATTCTTCCATGGCGGAGGCGGTTTCCTCTAAACTTGAGGCCTGCGATTCCGTGCGCTGACTTAAATCAGCGTTGCCCTGGGCTATTTCCCGTGACGCCGAAAACACATTATTCGATGCCAACCGGATTTCGCTCACCATATTATTCAGGCTGTCGACCAAGGAATTCATGGTGTCACCCAGAACGCTGAATTCAGCGCCCAGCGGCACATCGATTTTCTTCGTAAGATCGCCACCGGAAAGTGACATTAACACCTCTTTTATTTTTGCGACGGCATTTTTCCGATCCGTAATATCCGTTGCGTATTTCACGACTTTGTAGGGATTACCATTCAAATCATATATCGGGTTATAAGACGCCTGTATCCATACTTCCTTACCGTCACGACCCAATCGCTTATATTCGCCCGCATCGTATTCACCACGGTTGAGCTTATCCCAGAACATATGATATTCCGCACTTTGGGCGTACGCGGGCTCAACAAAAATACGGTGATGCTTGCCCTCCACGTCCTCTTTCGAATACCCCATCGTTTTCAAAAAGTTATCATTCGCGGTGAGGATGGTGCCATCCAACTGAAATTCGATCACTGCCTGCGACTTGCTGATCGCTTCAATCTGTCCCGCAAAATCAGCGTAGGCGTCCTTTTCTTTGGTGATATCAGCCCACTCCAGAATACTGCCGTTATGATTTCCTTTCGCATCAAAAGATGCTGAAATATATAGGCTAAACGCCAGCGGCCCTACGCGGATTTCCGCACTATGAGGAAGGTTCGCTGGGTCCGCCAAGATTCTGCGCTGGTGTGCCGGATTTTCATGGAAAATATCAATACAGCTGCCAACGATATTGTCAGCCTCAAAATGCTTGAACGCCGATTCAAAGGCGTCAACATTATCGCGCAACAACGTCCTGGTGCCTTCGTTGACATAAGTGACCACAAGATCCTTATCAACCACCATAATGGCAGTTCGTACGGTATCGATAACGGCTTGGTAAAAATGGTTGTCCCGGGCTGTGGTTGCAGCGCCCTTGCCGGGACTTTTCGCCACTGCCTTGCTGGTGGTAGCCCGTCGCCGTGTAGTAGGTGCGCGCTTTTGTGTTTTAGCTGTGTTACCGGTCCGTTTATTCATTTTTTCACCCTACATCCAAAATCAATGTAATTAATATTTAGCCCGCTCGCATGATTGGTTGGCCGGATTGGCTAAGCAATTCATCCACATTCAACAGCGCAACCGAATCCAACAGAATGATGATCTGGTCGCCTAGCGTTGCCATACCCTGAACGAAACAGCCGTCGATATTCCGACCAAGATCGGGCGCTTCCTTAATGTCAGTTGCGTCCACCTTATGGACGTCTGACACGGCATCTACAACCAAACCAACCGATGCTGTTTTTCCGTTTACCTCACCCTGTAACACAATCACCACGGTGGTATTTTTAAAATCGTGCGTTTGATAACGAAAACGCTGCCTCAAATCCACAATGGGAACAATGGTTCCCCGCAAGTTGATCACACCTTTGAGATAGTCCGGCGTATTGGGAATGACCGTAACCGGTGACCACACTCTTATTTCCTGCACGCGCAGAATATCTACACCATATTCTTCGTCGCCCAACAGAAAGGTTAAATACTCCCGGGCAATCCCCAAAGATTCCTTTTTCAACTTACAAATCCTCCAGATCCAGAAGCTGATCAGTCGACAGCAACGTCACTACGCTGTCACCGACATTCACCAGCCCTTCGATCATATTGGTAGGAATATTTGCGCCAAACGCAGGCGCAGCCTTGATTTCTTCCTGATGGGCACTCAGCACATCAGAGACCGCATCCACCACAAAGCCCATCATTCGGCTTTTCTCAACTGACCCTACCGTTAGTACGATAACCACCGTCACGGGCAGATATTCCGTTTTTCCAACACCGAAGCGGATCCGTAAGTCAACTATCGGGATGATGGTCCCGCGGATATTGATAACGCCTTTAACGTAATCCGGTGAATTAGGGATGAGAGTCGGTGCTTCCCAACCGCGAATTTCTTTTACCCGGAGAATATCGACACCGTAATTCTCCTGACCCAATGAAAAGGTTAAATATTCTTTTCCACTACGGATAAAATCCAACCCTTCAAGAATGGCTTCGCCTTCGACAGGGATGGTTGAAGCTAAAGCCTGAATATCCAAGAGCTTCCTCCTTAGGCTGCTTTAAATTGCTTGCGGACCGTTTCGCGTCCACGGGAATCGGAGGCTCGCCGGATCAAACCCGGCACATCCAGTATCATCGAAACCGAACCGTCGCCCAGTATCGTCGCGCCGGAGATACCTTCTACCCTGCGGTAGTTGCTCTCCAGACTTTTGATCACCACTTGCTGTTGTGCCAACAAATCGTCTACCAACAAACCGATTTTTTGTCCTTCCCCTTCTACTACCACCAATAGCCCATTTTCTAACTCGGGGTTATCGGCTTCTATCCCGAATTCCTGATAGATGGGAACGATGGGGACGTTGTCTTCACGCAGTCGATAGAGCACCATATTGCTCGCAACCTTATTCACTAATTCCGACTTAATTTGCAGGGATTCAACGATGCTGACCAGCGGAATGATATACACCTCGGTGCCAACACGAACCAACTGACCGTCGAGGATGGCAAGGGTGAGGGGTAGATGCACCCGAATAGTCGACCCTTTACCCAACTCTGATTCAATTTCGATACGGCCACCCAAAGAACTGATATTACGGCGGACTACGTCCATACCCACGCCACGGCCCGATATATCACTCACCGACTCCGCAGTAGAAAAGCCAGGTTCAAAGATAAGCTCATAAATCTCTTGGGTGGACAGCACCTGGTCAGCACCGACAATGCCTCGTTCCCTGGCTTTGCTTAACACGGCTTCAGGGTTAATTCCGCGACCGTCATCCCGGATCTCGACCACTATATTTCCACCTTTATGGAACGCATCCAGGTAGATTGTTCCGGTTTCCGGTTTCCCTTCTGCCTGACGAACCTCGGGTAATTCAATGCCATGATCGGCGGCGTTTCTTACCAAGTGCACCAGCGGATCGCTGATCTGTTCCATCACGGTTTTGTCCAGCTCCGTATTTTCACCACTCAGTTTTAATTCAATTTTCTTGCCGGTTTTAGAGGACAAGTCCCGGATCATGCGGGGGAAACGGTTAAAGGCGTAGCTGATCGGAAGCATGCGGATCTGCATTACGCTCTCTTGCAATTCCCGCGTATTTTGCAACAGCTGCTCCAGCCCATTTGCAAGCTTGTCCAGCTTGCTCATGTCAAAATTACTGCCCAGTTCCGACAGCATCGATTGCGTAATTACCAATTCGCCAACCAGATTAATGAGGCTATCGACTTTATCGATGCCCACACGGATAGAAGAACTCGCACTGGTGGTAGTCGGACTTCGTGGTTGTTCTGCTACCGCAGCGTTTCCAGGTCCGGAATCCAATACTGGCAAGCTGTCTTCAATAACCGAATCGTTCGAATGGGTAGCGGGTAGCGCTTCTGCCATTGCCGAAGTCACTTGAGTGATGGACGCCGGGGTGACTGAATCCGGCTGCGAAACATCCTCGGTGATTGCTTCTATAGTTAAAGCACATTCGTCAATGACCCAATCGAAAACTTCAAGCACCTGCTCCCGGCTCGCTGCTCCTGTCAGGATAATGGTCCAGGAGATAAAGCATTCGTCTACGGTGAGTTGCTGAAAATCAGGAATTTTCGAGGTGTTAGCGATGACCTGCAACTGGCCCAAATCAGCCAATTCACGAAAAATTCGCGCTGGCTCATTGCCGGTCATTAGAATTTGCGGTTCAGGAAGAAACGTTATCGTCCATCCCGTCACGGCAGCGCCGGGATCCGTATTATCTGTTTCCACGCAAGCGTTTGGTTCGGTGCCGGGCTTATGCGAGAGTAGCGTTTCAACTGCGGCGACCAATGGTTCGGCAATGCTTTTATCTATCGCCGAACCGGATTGAAGTGCTTGCACCATATGCCGCAAACAGTCACTGGACTTGAGCAATAACTCGATCGCGTCCGCATCCAGTACGCGGGTACCGTCCCGAACTTCATCCAGCAAGGTTTCAATGATGTGCGTGAAATCTGCGATTTCTGAAAAGCCGAATGTACCACTGCCACCTTTAATGGAATGGGCAGCACGGAAAATCGCATTGATTAGCTCTGCATCAGGGACAACACCACCGCTTATTTGCAGCAGCCCGTTCTCCATTACATCAAGGCCTTCAAGACTCTCTTCAAAAAATGCTTCATGAAACTGCTGCAAATCAATTGACATAGAGTGAGCCTCTACCTGCAAAAATAGTGACGCTAGCCCAGCACTCGTGCAACCGTAGCTAACAACTTTTCGGGATTAAAGGGTTTCACCAACCAGCCGGTCGCACCCGCTTGCTTACCTTCTGCTTTTTTTCCGTCAGAAGATTCGGTGGTCAGCAATAGGATCGGGGTGTATTTATAGTTGGGCATGGCACGCAGATTCTTCACTAACTCTATTCCGTTCATGACCGGCATATTCAAGTCAGTGATCACGGCATCAAAACGCCCTCCGTTTGCTCGGGCCAGCGCTTGCTGACCATCGCCTGCATCCTGCACTTGGTGCCCGGCAGACTGAAGGGTTGCCGATACCATGTTCCGCATGGACGCGGAATCGTCGACAACTAGAATGTTCGCCATCTAACTTTTACTCCTGAAAACAAAAAGTTCTTTAGCATTACTTTTAACTACGTTACTCATGCAAGGCCCAATTCGCCGTCGAGCCCTAGTAAAGACGCAGTTTCAACCAGTGCTTGACTGGGTTCGCTCCAGGTAAGCCCACCGCCCGTGCGAGCCAACTCCCGGGAAAACGCAACCAATAGTTGCAAGCCCGCCGTATCGGCTTTCACGACATCGGCCGCGCTCAATTCAACGTGGGAAGTCAATTTCAGGGAATTCTGGAGCCCTGCATAGAGTGATGCGGCTTCTGCAATATTAAGCTGTTCGCCGCAATCGTAAGTGGTCTTGCTGGTCATATAATTTCCCTATCCAAACCAATCCGCTACGTAATAAACTGGTCAGCTTTCTTAAACAGTAGTTCAGTGATGGGGTACCCGCACTTAACTAACTTATAATAAATGGAAATAGCCGACTTAATTTTTAACCACTAAGCAACTAAGGTTTTCTTTAAGCAGGTTCTGAATCACCTATATAAGTATGGGCACTGACGCAAATTCCGACAGGAATAGTTCAGTATTTGAGAACTGGGTCAGCTCGGGTGACCCTTTATCTGCCCTGCTTATTGGCCGCAGGCGACTGAAACTTATAAAGAAAACCGGGAGGGCCGCGGGACAATGGGGATTACCCCGGCTCCGACCGACGCCGGAATTGGGGCCCGGGCGGAGCCACACAGGGCGATTAGGCTGTCCAGCCAAAAAGCTAAGGCAGTTTGGTATTTTTGCATTTGAGGTGTCCGGTGTTATCCTGGCACGCTTCCACCCGCACCCCTACAATCCTGAGATTGCTATTTCAGAATGAACAAACTTTAGAAGTTGAGACCATATGAAGAAAATGAAGATTGTTATGGCAACTGACTACCCTATCGGCGGTGAGAAAATTGATGGCGGCGTGCAGGCGGTTTCCAGTTATATCGTAAACGGCCTGAAGAAAATTGAAGAAGTAGACCTGAGTATTATTACCTTCCGTTCCAATATTTCCGAACCGGAAGAAGCCATAGAGGATGGCATCCGCATTCATGTCCTGCCCAGAGCAAAACGGGGCGGCAACCTCACCTTCTACCGAAGCGACTTCAAATCCTTTATGGCATGCGTGAATCAGATTAAACCCGACCTCATCCATGCCCAGGATGCCAGCGTTGAGGGCTATCTGGCTTCGAAATCCGGCTACCCCTCCATGGTTACATTCCATGGCATGATCAGCGAAGATGCCAAATACCGAGCAACCTTCAAAGACCGCATGCGTTTCCGCCTGATTAGCTGGATAGCGGAAAGATATTGCGTCAAAAGCCCGAACCCTAAAATCCTTATCAGCCCTTATGTAAAACGTCATTACGGGGATCGATTAAAAGGAAAATGCGTTCATATCCCGAACCCCATCAAGAACAAGTTCTATGAAGTGGTTCGCCAGGAAGAGCCGGGGCGGATTTTGTACGCTGGCAAGTTGATCCGCAGGAAAGGCATAACTGACTTGATTCAGGCACTCGGTACGCTGGACAAGAGCCTGGAATTCAAGCTGTTTCTGGCAGGTGCGCTCAACGACGAAGCCTACGTTAACCAGATTAAGTTACTGATAAAGCAGCTCAAGCTCGAGGATCGAGTTGAATTTCTTGGTCTGATCAATGAAACTCAGATTTTGGAGGAGTTTTCAAAAGCGTCCATGCTGGTTCTGCCCTCCTATCAAGAGACGGCACCGATGGTCATTCAGCAAGCAATGGCGGCAAAAGTAGCGGTCGCTGCAACCCGAATCTGCGGTGTACCTGACCAGCTTGAAAACGGAGACTGTGGATTGCTTTTTGAGGCCGGTGATATTGAAGGCTGCCGCCAACAAATTCACAAGCTGATAACTGATCAAGAATTCAGAAACAACCTCGTAGAGCGGGCTTATATCAAGGCCAAGAACACCTTCTACGCGGACAAAGTGGTTGCAGAGACCGTTGATTTCTACAAATCGGTTCTGGGATGGTCCCCCTAGGGCATACGCAATGCCCCCCTTATGCCGATTCGAAGAAGGAGTATCGAATGCAAAGTTCCGAGCTAACGCCTATTTTTCCTCTGAACACCCCTATTTTCCCCGACTGCAAAATGCACCTTCAGATTTTTGAACAACGCTATCTGGATATGGTGTCTCGCTGTATGCGCCAGGGCAGCGGGTTTATCGTGGCGTTACTTTGCCCCGGCTCGGAACAACAGGAAGTCAACCGGCCCGGGCAGGCTGCCGACGACAACGTCCCCTTCTATTTAGTGGGAACCTATGTTGTCATTACTGATTTCGGCCAACTGGGCAACGGATTGCTGTCGATCACCATCGAAGGGCAAACACGCCAACAGCTGGCACAAATCCGGCTGCAGGACAACGGGCTATGGATAGGCACATCACATGTCATTTCCGATGAAGGTGAACTCTCGGCAGATCCGCCGCAACCATTCCGCGAGCTACTAAAAGAATTACTGGAATTGAGCGGCATGAATAAATTAATCACCGACCCGCACAAGCTTGATTCCCAGCAACTCATGAACTATTTGATCATGCTGCTGCCACTGGCATCGTCTACGAAGCAATCACTCCTCACTACGAATAACCTGAAACAACGGTGCGACGATTTACTCGACTGTCTGGAACATATGGCTCAAAAATAATCCGTTTGTTTTCCACTTATCGACATCCGGTTAAAATTTCGTTACCAGAATTTCTCCAGAAGCTGGACTCGAAGCAGTATAATACCGGCCAATTTTAATCCGGTATAGAATGCCTCAGGAGTAGACCATGATAAAACAAAACATTTTGAAATTTACCGTCGCTAGTACCCTTATGTGCAGTGCCTCTGCGTTTGCCTATCAATACGAAGTGGGCGGCGATTTTGGCAGAGTAGACAGCCCGAACGACGATGACACCATTTTTTCTCTAAGCGGCACCGTGTATATGGAAAATGTGGCAGACCAGGATGGTCCACGCAAAGCCTACCCATTTTTGGCAAAATCGTCGTACGCCAGTTTCGATTATTCGGACAATGGAGACGACGATGAAGACATGACCGTCAGTGGTCGTTATCTGTTTGATCCGGTTAAAGGGTACTTTATAGACGGATCATTGGTTGCCGGTAACGTTGATATATTAACCGTCCTGGGCGGTATGTACCTTACAGACACCTCGACTGTTGAAGGCGGACTGATCCGTTACACGACTGGAGGTGACGACGAATTCCTATTGCATGCCGCCTATGAAAATCTATATTCGCTGGGTACTAACGGCAATATTATGGGCACCGCCTCGCTCACATTGGGGGACATCCGGATTATTGACCTGAGCGCGATGTACTTTATAAATTACGATCTCGGATTGGGGCTGGGGTTTGCCGATACCAGCGTTGATGACAACTCCAGTCAAGACAGCCAGGATCTCACGCTCCAGGTCAGCTATTTTCCCCAACCCAATCTTGAACTGTACGGTTCATACGAAAATTCAGACTATGACGGCGGCGATCTGGATACCTTTTTGTTTGGTGCAAATTTCCGTCTCTGATGCTTAGGTCGTTCCATTCATAAAAATTTAACCGGTATCGGTCATTGGTTTGTATTCTTCACACAAATCAATGACCGATCACCTCATTTAATATTCGCACCTTTTAATGCACTGAAAACGACAAAGCGCCACCGGATTTGTCCACTTCAACCTGCTTTCGCACCTCACGAAACACGTTATATTTTTCTCTTATTAGCCTCGAAAATTTCACTGGTTTAAAACTCTGTGATCGACCCCTCAAATACAAAACTAAAATTATTTTTGCGTTTTACTGCACACCCAACTTTCTATAATGCGCTTGGAAGACTCTATTAAATATTATTGTATTTTTAATTTGCACCACGTTTTAGCACCCAAAAATCTGTAATCCATTCTACCGACAGGAGAGCGATGATGGATAATCGCCAAAGATCACTCCGGCATGCGGGGATGCTGGTGATCGCGCTAGGTTCACTTACCCTGAGCAACACCCTTCACGCCAAAGAATTAATTTTTGAAGACAAACTCGATTCCCTGCAGCAGTTCACTGACTCCGGAAGCCTTTCGGTCGGAAGCAATGGCGTTCGATTACGAGGCGGATTTTGGGGCAGCAGTGATGGCGCCATAACCTCTCACCCGATTCAGATCGAGGGCTATCAAAATCTGGAGATTTCCTTCCAGCATTTCACCAACCGATTGGACAACGATGAATCCGGCATGGCCGCTTATTCAGTAGATGGATCTGAGTTGGTGACACTTTCATCTACTAATTCTGCAAACGGAAACGCGACTTTTGCGTTGAGCGATATACCGCAAAATGCACAAACCCTGACGCTTCATTTTTCTGTCGATACCAGCAGTTTCTTTGAAAGTTATCGGGTTCAGAATATCAAACTGAAAGGCGAACGGCCTGATCCTACTGATCCTACTGATCCTACTGATCCTACTGATCCTACTGATCCTACTGATCCTACTGATCCTACCGATCCTGGTGAGGGACCTGATGTTACTGCAGGTCAACAACAGTATCTGTTCCAATGTGCCAGCTGCCATGGCGAAACGGCTGAAGGTGATCCAATTGGCGTCCCCTTAAACGTGCCCCTGAATAAAGCGGCCGCAATTACTGCTACCCATAACACAATGCCGCCAATCGACCCCTCCGCCTGTGATCTCGATTGTGCGACTGAAATTGTGGAATACCTGGCACTAACTTATTGGGGTGATACCGACCCGGAAGAACCGACCGACCCAGTGGACCCGGAGCCAACAGGACCGATTCTGGGCGAAGGCACGCCGGACGCTGGCCGCTGTACTGACAGTGTCGATTTGTCTGCTCCCATTCTATCCAATAGCCTGGGCTTTGATCTGGAAAACACCCGCAACGCGGTATCGGCCATTAACTCTTCTAATGTCGATCAGCTCGAATTCAAATTTGCACACGTTGCCCCGAACACGGAATCCAAACGTGGTGCACCAGCAGTAACAGAGCAAGCCGTGTTCGTGATCGGAAGCAACAGCCTACATGCCTTCAATCGCACCACAGGTTGTGAATATTGGCAGTACGAAAGTGAGTTCGAACTGCGGACTTCATCCGTTCTCTATGAACCCAGTATCGGCATGGTGTTTGTCGGAGATCGAGACGGCAGTGTCCATGCAGTGGACGCAAAATCCGGTCAATTACGCTGGAAGGATTTCGCCGGTATCGACGACAGCGAACCGAGCCAGGCACGCCAGATGTTAACCGGCGGTATGCTGTTCCATGACGGCAAATTGATTGTACCTGTTAGCAGTATCGAGGTATTCACACCGATCGTTGAACCGTGCTGTGATAATCACGGTATGGTACGTGCCTACGACGCCCTTACCGGCATGGATCTATGGCAATACCATACCACCGAAGCAGCGATGATCTATGGCGATTTCCAAGGCCCGAGCGGGGCACCGGTCTGGTCGACTCCGACCATTGATGTCGCACGCAACTCGGTTTATTTCGGCACTGGCCAGAACTATTCTGAACCCGCTACGATGACCTCGGACGCGATCATCGCAGTGGATCTGGACACGGGCAAAGAAAAATGGATATTCCAGGCCCGGACGGGAGACGTTTGGACGCTCTTCAATGACGACTCGTTAACCGGGCTGGATTTTGACTTCGGTGCTTCACCGATTCTGGTGCAGGATGGACGCACACTCATAGCCGGTGACAAAAGCGGCACCGTCTACTCCCTGAATCCGGAAAGCGGTGCATTAAACTGGAAACGTCAACTCGGCGTGGGCAGCAAGCTGGGCGGTGTTCACTGGAATATGGCAGCGGATGCGAGTCGAGTTTACGTGGGGATTGCTGATAAAGCCCCAGCGTTGATTGATCCGGACATCGCCATGCCGGATGAAGAACGACCCGGGGTATTTGCATTGGACCTGAACACCGGTGACATCCTTTGGGAACAACACCCTACCCATATGTACCAGGGCGAAGAATTCAACTCCTCTTTCTCCGCGTCTGTCGCCGTGACCAATGATGTTGTTTTCGCAGGCTCACTGGATGGTGTAATGCACGCATTTAAGTCCAGTGACGGCACACCCTTGTGGACGTTCGACACAGACACCCGTGTGCAGGGCATCAACGGCATCCTGGGCAGCGGCGGCACCATCGACTCAGTCGGGCCAGTGATCGGCGGCAGTAATCTGTTGATCAACTCAGGCTACAACGTGTTTGGCGGTGAAACCCAATACCAGGGCGGCCCCGGAAACGCGACCTTCGTACTCGGTTTGCCTGAATCAAGCGAGCCCACAGACCCGGAAGAACCTACAGACCCGGTCGACCCGACAGAGCCCACCGAGCCGGAAGAACCCACAGACCCGGTTGACCCGACAGAGCCCACCGAGCCGGATTTCACAGTCGGCGCCGAGCTATATGAGCAGCAGTGCTCGGGATGTCATGGTGACCAGGCACAGGGCGGCACCTTTCCCGCACTGGATCAGGCGACGGACTTCGAAGGCTTCGTAGGGGAAACCACTGACACGATGCCACCACGCAATCCAGGCTCCTGCGATACGCAATGCGCAACGGCTATCGCGGAGTATCTGAGAGCCACTTACTGGTAGCCTTTGATCAGCAACAAAAAAGGCAGGCTGAGAAACCAGTCTGCCTTTTTTGTCTTTAGATGAGGTTTTGATTCGCGTTTCAGTGCGATACGTCTAAAGGGCAACTGTGAAAAGGGGGCTGCTGATGTACATAGGCCATGTGCATCGCGTCCAGCATGCTCCAAAGTACATCCAGTTTGAATTGCAGAATAGAAAGCGCATGATTTTGCGCTTCGCGGGTCTCAAAATAATCCAAGGTGATACGGAGACCGTGCTCCACATCCCGGCGTGCCTGAGACAAACGGGATTGGAAATACTGATAGCCCTGCGGCTCAATCCAGCGGTAATGCTGCGGCCAGTTATCCAATCGGCTGCGGTGAATTTCCGGTGCAAACAACTCCGTCAACGAAGAGCAAGCGGCCTCCTGCCAGCTGGCACGGCGAGCAAAGTTAACATAGGCATCGCAGGCAAAGCGAACGCCGGGCAATACACGTTGCTGGGAAACGATGTCTTCACGGGACATTCCAACCGCTTCGCCCAATCGTAACCAGGCTTCGATACCACCCTCTTCTCCGTCGGCACCATCGTGATCCAGGATGCGCTGAACCCACTCTCTGCGCACGTCCCGGTCAGTACAATTCGCCAGTATTGCCGCATCCTTTAGGGGAATATTAACCTGATAGTAATAACGATTGGCAACCCAGCCTTGAATCTCCTGCTGCGTACACAACCCCTGATTCATCCGCACTTGAAACGGATGGTAAATATGGTACAGGCGACCTTTTGCTCTCAAGGCCTGTTCGAACTGCTGCTTGGTTAAAGGCGTGTTCATAAGAAATAGGCTCTGCTAATGACGGACTTTTTAAGTTTATTCGGGGCAATCTGCCAAGGCTTTCCCATTGCGGCTGTTGCGCCAGACGATTTTATCGACGGCATCGGAATGCGGCCGTGAAGACGCCAGTGTTGACAGGGACTCCTTTTCCGTGGCTTGTACCAGGAAATCGGTAATCAAATGGTGCTGCGGCGATAATTCACACACGGGATCGGCGGCGTGCACATCCCCGGTCAGCAAGAACGCCTGACAACGACAACCTCCCAGATCCGCCTCTTTTTCCGGACAGCTCTTGCACGGCTCCTGCATCCATTGCGTACCGCGGAATTGATTAAAAGCCGCCGAATCATGCCAAATGCTTTGCAGGGACGCCTGCTTTACATTGGGAATGGCTAAACCGGGTATCACCCTGGCGCTCTGACAGGGTAAAACGTCTCCATCAGGTGCTACCGTCATAAACGTGGTGGCCCAACCATTGCAGCATTTTTTCGGACGGGTTTCATAATAATCAGGGGCGACAAAAAACACGTCCATCGCCGGATGCTGCTTACGAAAGTCATTGGTTTGCTCTTCTGCCTTTTGAAGCTGTTCACGAGTAGGCAACAGTTGCTGCCGGTTCTGCAAAGCCCAGCCGTAATATTGCGTATTCGCCAGCTCGACAAATTGGGCACCCAAGGAAGCAGCCAGTCGCAAAAAATCAGGAACCTGATGCAGGTTATGGCGATGTAAAACAAAGTTCAGACCCAGGGCGATCTGACGCTCGATCACACTCCGGGTCATCGCCAGCTTGTGATCAAAACTATCAGTACCGCCAAAACGGTGATTGGTTTCGCGATCGCTGCCCTGAAAGCTAATCTGGATATGATCCAGACCGAGCCGTTTAAACTGATCCAGCTTCTCCGTGGTTAGACCAACGGCGGAGGTAATCAGATTACAGAAATATCCAAGCGATTTCGCCGCCGCCAAAATTTCTGGCAGATCCTGGCGCAACAACGGCTCGCCACCGGATAAGCCCAATTGCACTGCACCTAACTTTCGTGCCTGCTGCAAAACATCAATCCATTGCGCCGTATTCAGCTCGTGCTTACGGCTACGATAAAAATCCGTTGGATTCGAACAGTAGGGGCATTGCAATGGGCAGGCGTAAGTCAGCTCCGCCAACAACCACAGCGGGATCGGACGGGCGCTGTTAAAAAATGATTCAGCCGGCATCAACCAGCCAGCCTTGCTGCAGCGCATCCGCGACGAACTCTTCTACATCCTGCGCTATAACATCCGCCGGTGCATCTGCAAATGCAGCACATAACCGGGTCACCAAGGCCGAAAGAGTGACCGGCTCCAGACAACGTTGTAAAATTTCTGTAGCGGTTGCACTGAGGCGCACCATGCCCTCCGGATACAGCAACACGTGGCATTGCTGGGCTTCTTCCCACTGCAGACGATAATGACTATTCACATGAAAAGCACGGTGAAGCGTTGGTTGATCGGGCGCGCTCGATTCGTTATCCATGATCAATTCAACTCTATGCGCATACCGTCGTAAGCCACTTCCACGCCCTCTGCCTGTACCTGCATTCGTTGCGGGGAATTTTCGTCGAGTATGGGGTTGGTGTTATTGATGTGAATCAGAATTTTGCGGGGCTTGGACATGGAACCTAACAAATTCAACATACCCTGCGGTCCGGATTGCGGCAAATGGCCCATGTCCGCGGCCTTGCGATCACCCAGCCCCGCCACCGCCATCTCATCTTCCTGCCAGAATGTTCCGTCCACCAACAAACAATCCGCCGCCGCCATGCATTCCAGGGTTAACGACGTCATTTGACCGAGGCCCGGTGCATAAAACAACGTTTTGCCGCTACGCTCATCGGTCACCAAAATACCGATGTTATCGCCGACATGCGGATCCTGGCGATGCGGGCTGTAAGGCGGCGCCTTGCCGGAAACAGGAACCGCAGTAAAACGGAGATGTTCTATCCCCCCGATGGCAAAGGATTCCCCATCCAAAGGGATATCAAATCGGTTGATTCCCCCATTCCAGTGCTTGAGCATATTAAACAACGGAAAACCGGTCGTAAGATCCTCATACACCATATCCGTACAATAGACTTCATGAGGACAACCTTCCCGCAGCATCAGTAAACCGGTGGTATGATCGATCTGACTGTCCATAAACACAATGGCTTTGATGGCGGTATCACGCAATTGCCGCGCGGGTTGCAAATCGGGGTTGGCAGCAAGTTGTGTCAGAATGTCCGGTGAGGTATTGAATAAAACCCACGCCACACCATCTGCACTGACCGCAATGGAAGACTGGGTTCTGGGCAGCGCATTCAGCGTACCCTTGCGTACGCCACGGCAGTTCGGGCAATTACAATTCCACTGCGGAAACCCGCCACCGGCAGCAGAACCTAAAATTCGGATATACATCGGAAAACAACATTAGACGTCAGAAGAAAAATAACGGATAAAACCAAAAGCAGCTAACACCCACGGCGCCGCTGCTAAAAGTGAAAATCCGGAAGGACAGGCTCGGACTGAGTTAAATCAGGTTAGCGAACCAAGTATTCAACGGACTGAGAAATACATCGTGATTTCAAAGCCGAGACGAACGTTCTGATAAGTTGGTTTGGTCCACATAGCAAATTCCTTTTGTATTGTAGGTTGTCTGTTTTTACTGAAGACAAACTTCATTCAGGGTTGAACAGAAAAATACCATACTACACCCCTATAGACTGTAATCAAGCTCACAATTAGCCTGAGTAAGCACTGATTTATCCCTTTTTGGCTTTCTTTTTCACGGCACCCGTTTTTATTTTCCTCTTTTTCTTTTTGGTGCCTGCAGCCTTACCTGAATTCTTGAGCTTTTTAGGCCCGGTATACTGGGCTTTCAGGCCCTGCACGACACGACGCCTCAAAGTTATGCCCAAATAACGTTGGATACTGGCCATTTTATTCCACTCCAAATCAGAGATCAGGGAAACCGCCTTCCCTTCCTGGCCTGCCCGTCCCGTTCTGCCCACCCGGTGTGCATGATCATCACCGGTACGAGCTACAGAATAATTAATAACCAGCCCAACCCCCTCTATATCCAGGCCTCTTGCTGCCAGGTCCGTCGCCACCAGTACCTGAATTCGTTGTTGCCTGAATTCGGTCATGACTTTTTTGCGCAAGCTTTGATTCAGCTCACCGTGTATATAACTGACCTTGAGTTTTTTATATCGCAGAAAGCTACTGAGCTGTTCGCACTGCAAACGACTGGAGCAGAATACAAACACCTTATCCGCTTGCTCCTCTTCGATCAGGGCAAACGTGAGCGCTTCTTTGTGCTTGCGATCGTCCGACAACACCAACTGCTGTACTATGTGACTATGGTCTGCTTTTTGAGAGCCCACTTCGATGGAAACCGGATCAACAAACTGCGCCCGGATAGGACTCATACTCTCGTGATCCAAGGTCGCAGAGAACAGCAGGTTCTGGCGTTTTGCTCGACATTGCGATGAAATGACTTTGAGGTCTTCCGCAAACCCCATTTGCAGCATCCGGTCCGCCTCATCCAGCAACAAAAATTCAATGCTGCCCAGATCCATCGACTCCGACTCAATGTGCTCTACCAGCCTGCCCGGCGTAGCGATAAGCACTTCCGGATTTTTTCCCAGCGTACTGAGCTGCTTTTTGAAAGACTCACCACCGATGATCAGGGCGGCTTTGATCTCGGTGAATTCAGCCAGCTTCTGCAAGTGATCCAGGGTTTGCAATGCCAGCTCACGGGTCGGTAGCAAAATCAGCGCCCGGCTAACCTTATAAGGAGAGCGTATGTTCATCAGACGATGCAACAACGGCAACAGAAAAGCCGCAGTCTTACCACTGCCGGTCGGCGCAGACACCATAACGTCGTTGCCCTCCAGGATGGCGGGGATGGCCAGGGATTGCACCTCGGTGGCGCTGTTGAAACCCAGATTCTCGGTCGCTTTTAGTAGTGCTGGTTCGAGGGGCAAATCGAGTAGCGATAACACGGGCAGAGACTTCCTGAACGAAAAATGAATGGCCCGCATAGTAACAGAAATCAAGCGACTTCAGGGGAAGAAATGTTCATGCTACAGTAGTATGAAACAATAATAGCACTCTGGATAAGAGGGCATTAATTGCAACTCCGCACTTTATATTCATTTGGGAATACGGCATGCCTGCAGAAGACTTTGTCGCCACCATCCTGTTAGTTGAAGACCACAAACCCCTGGCCGAAACGGTTATCCTGTATTTGGAAAACGCTGGCTATACATTGGATTATTCTGCCGACGGTCTATCCGCTCTGCATCTGGCAACCACCAATCAATACGACGCCATCGTGCTGGATATACTGCTTCCTGGTATCAATGGCTTTGAAATCTGCCACAAACTGCGCGCTGAAGCCCTGATCAGCACACCGATCCTGATGCTGACTGCCCGCGATCAGTTAGAGGACAAGTTGCGTGGTTTTCAAAATGGTGCGGACGATTACCTGGTCAAGCCGTTCGATCTGCCGGAGCTGGATGTCCGCCTGCAAGCCCTGATCCGGCGTCAAAGGGGTGAATTGGAACAGCAGACCCTGCAAGTGGGCGATCTGATCCTGAATCCCCGTAGCATGACGGCCACCAGACAAGGGCGGGACCTGCCACTGAAACCGACCGGGTTCAGGATTTTGAAAATACTCATGCGCGAAAGCCCTGCCATGGTGAAGCGGGAAGCACTGGAAAGAGAGCTCTGGGGCGACATGATCCCGGACAGTGACGCCCTTAGGAGCCATATATATCAGCTTAGGAAAGCCATCGACAAACCGTTTGCGCAGCCCATGATTCAAACTTACCCCGGTGTGGGTGTAAAACTGGTAACCCCTGCAACTTGATTTACAACATGCGGGCTCGGGGGAAATAAACCGTTATAGCGGTGCCCTTACCCGGCTCGCTGGCGATCTCCAGCTGCCAGCCGAACCGTTGGCACAACCGGTCCACAATAGACAGTCCCAAACCGTGTCCCTTGCCATCATTGGCACTACGATAAAACGGCTGCAATACTTTCTTTTGCATCTCGGAATTCATTCCCGGCCCTTCGTCCTGCACGGTCACTGACTCCGCGCCGATGCGAATCGTGACGGCTGCTCCGGCGCCATGAACCAGCGCGTTCTTAAGCAGATTGGTGAACAGGATATTGAGCACTTTATCCGGAGCAAGAACTTCGAATCGAGACTCATTGACAACATCAATAGCGGTACTGCGTGTCTCCTGCACGCCTTCGCTGACAGATGCGACGACACCGGTCACCAGGGTGGCGATCAGATCATTGATCACGATGTTGACCTTATCCAGCTTGCCATCGTCTTCCCGTGCCAACATCAACAGCGTTTCCGACAGACTCACCATATCATCAATGGTTTGCCGCATGCGCATCACGACCGTTGCGCCTTTTTCTGTAAACGTTTCCATTTGATCCAACACATCCAGCGACCCCTTCAGCACCGCTAACGGAGTGCGCAATTCATGAGACGCATCGCGAGTAAAGGTTCGCTCGCGTTCAACAAAGGATTGCAAACGAAAGGTAAAGTGTTCGATGGCGGTCGCCAAACTGTCGATATCCGCATCCACCTCGTGAAAAGGCTTGAGTGCCTGATCAAGATGTTGACTGTCGGTGACATTGGCCGCCTCAACCACCTTCGCCAGTTTCACCACGGGAGAAATAACACGTTGCGATTGCCGAAATGTAAACCAGGACGCAGAGTAAATCAGGATCAGCACCAGCGTTAACGGTGCGACGCCGAAAAATATCGCCAGCTTAGAGACCTGTTCTTCCTTGAACAGTAAATACAGACGCTCCCCGTTTCGTTCTGTGACCAGTACCAAAGGCGACTTTCCATCAATTTGCTGCCGCCCATAGCCCGGAGGTAAAGGCTGAAGTGCTGCGGGTAAGCTATCAAGCTTGTCCAGGTGCGCTTTATAACCGCGCATATTTTTAGTATTGGGCAACGGGTATTCGCCATACGCCTGTTCGAGTTGAAAATAATGTTCAGCTTCACTGGTCAAGGCTTCTTTTACCAACACATTTTCCGCAATTTTGTAGGCAGCGAATACCCCCAACGCAGTAGCGACACTCACTAACGTTGCCTGCATCGCAAACACACGAATCAGGCGCGATTGAATGCCTTTTCTTTTTTTCGGTAATGAGTAAGCCATGTTTATTTCGCTGCTTGGTCTGAGAATGGTCGCCCGCTTAAGGGAGTTTGGCAAAAAGGTAGTGGAAAACTAACCATTCCTTACCGTAGCGATAACCGAATAATTCTTCGCACGACATAAAAAACATGCGCCAACGCTGAATCCAGATATCGGCTTGGCCCTGGCCATAAGAATCACAAAACAGATCATAGACCGCGGCTCTGTTACGATCCAGGTTATCCAGCCAGGCCCGGGCTGTTTTCTGATAATGATACCCCGGCACAGACCATTGATTGATTAAACCGAGGTGATCCTGAAACTGAGGTAATGTATCTGCCGAAGGCATCTGGCCACCGGTAAAAAAATACTTTCCCATCCAGTTCTTATCACCCTCTGTTTCAAAAGGATAGAGCAATTCCTGGTGTCCAAAAATATGCACAAACAGCAATCCGTCATCCACCAGCCACTGACTGATATGCTGCATCAGTTTTTGATAATTACGTACGTGCTCAAACATTTCAACAGAGACAACCCGGTCAAAGGTTTGGTCCAGCTGCAGATCATTGACGTCGGAGGTTATTACGTTGACGTTGGCTAATTTGAGCCGATGCGCTTGCCCGACGATATATTCACGCTGACTGCTGGAATTGGAAACCGCGACGATTTGGGAACGGGGAAACCGTTGTGCCATCCACAAGGTTAGCGAACCCCAGCCACAACCAAGTTCGAGAATGTGCTGTCCATCCCTTAGCTGTGCCCGCTCGGCGTACTTTTGCAGCATCGCCTGCTCTGCTTCTCCCAGTGTACGGACACCCTCATCCCACCAACAACTGCTGTATTTTAAATGCGGCCCCAACACCAATTGATAAAACCCGGAAGGCACTTCATAGTGCTGCTCATTGGCCGCATCCGTTTCAGTGGCAATGGGACTTTCACGTAGCGATTGCAAATAATCACGATAGGTCTGCCCTTGGCTCCGGGTCATACGCAGGGTTTCATCCCGTAAACGCTCCTCACAAAGCCGCCGGATGCCGAAGCGGATAAGCGCATCGGGCATCCACCCTTTTTCTGCCAAATTAATGATCATCTATTACGCCTCCTAACGACGTGTACCGGTCGCACCCGGTTTCGGTTTCCAGGGAAAAAACATCGGTGTTGTATGCTGATAGGCACGGTAATCCTCGCCCCGTGACCGTAGCGCCTGCTTTTCTGTAAACGGAATGCCGGTGACGAAATACAAAAATACAAACATCATGAGGGGGGCCAGCCATAGCCATGCCCCTCCGGCGGTCGCTATTCCCAGTAACGGGTAAACAAACCAATGGCACCACTCAAAAAAATAATTGGGATGACGGCTGTAATACCAAAACCCGGCCCGACAGGTTTTTCCGTGGTTTGCCGGCTCCGCTTTGAACTTCTGTAGTTGGTGGTCCGCCAAAGATTCACCCACCCACGCCACCGCGGCGACCAGGAGCGCCAGCAAAGCCCATCCCGCGCCGGGCCAATCACCCTGAGCCAATAACCAGGCGGGCAAGGTGAACAACCACACCCAACTTGCCTGGGTTAAATAAAATGCAAAAAATACCAGCGATGCACGCGGCCCCGCCCATTGACGCAGATACCCGTAACGTCCGTCCTCTTGAGGAGCCTCGGCTACGCGGCGCGCCAGATGCCAGCCGAGACGGCCAAACCAAACGACATAGATGACGCCAGTCAGCCACCTCAGCGCTTCATCACCATTGCCGACAATAACGTAGATCAGTGCTACAGCGGCCACGCCGAACGCCCATATCACATCAACCCAGGCAGCATTCTTCCGCTGTTCCTGATGCCACCAGCCGACGATAAAAACCGCGATCAAGAGCAGTGCGGTTAACTTGAGCACGTGCATATCCATAGAGCCTCAGTGGCTACCCAGCCATTGCGGTTGCCGGTTTCCGGGTTTAACGAACGTCAACTGCACATCGCTGATGGTTCGTTCCAGGAAGCCCCCTTCGCAATAGCATAAATAAAAATCCCACATGCGAATAAAACGTTCGTCGAAGCCTTGCGCCCGCACACTGTTCAATTGCTGATGAAAGCGATGACGCCAGGCCTGTAGAGTCAGCGCATAGCTCGACCCGATGTCTTCAAGGTTAAACAGTTTTAAACCCGATTGTGCTGCGCTTTGATTCAATACACTGACACAGGGAATAAAACTGCCGGGGAAAATATAACGTTTTATAAAATCGACGCTGTGCAACGCTTGCTTATATAGACCATCATCTATGGTTATCGCCTGTATAACAGCACAACCATCGGCTTTCAATAACCGACTGATCTTTTCGAAATAGCCATCCAGATACTGATGCCCTACGGCTTCTACCATTTCTATTGAGACCAATTTGTCGTATTGACCTTCAAGTTCTCGATAGTCCTGCTTTAGCACCGAAATCCGATCACTCAAACCCGCCGCTGAAACCCGCTCTATTGTTGCCAAATACTGTTCCTTCGATATCGTAGTCGTAGTCACCTTGCAACCGTAGTGTCGTGCGGCATAGATTGCCATGCCTCCCCAACCGCTGCCGATTTCAATAACGTGGTCTTGCGGACTCAATTCGAGCTTCTCACATATGCGTTTTAACTTGGCCCGAGAGGCCTGCTCCAGGGTTTCGTCTCCGCGGTAGAACAACGCCGATGAATACATCAGATTGCTATCCAGGAACAATTCAAAGAACGTGTTCCCCAGATCGTAATGTGCCGCAATATTTTTGTCAGATCCGCTTTTGGTGTTCCGATTGAACGCATGCCAGATCCGCGAAGCAAACTGGGTAATAACTGCAAGCCCCCCTTCCATCGCATCCAGCTGACTGCGGTTGCGAAGCATCAACCGGATCAGCCCGGTAAGATCATCGGTTTCCCAATAACCCTGAATATACGCTTCCGCAGCGCCGTTGCTGCCACCCAGCAGCAACATCTGGTATGTTTTACTGTTGCGGACAGTCAGAGAAACCTGCAGTTGATCTACCGAGGGCTGGCCCAGATTATATGTTTCACCCTCATCGTAAACAATCAGCTCCCCGTGTTTGAAATCGCGGCACAGTTTAAAGAAGAATCGCTTTGCCCATGACGACTGGCGGGTTGATTTTTTCTGGTTTTCATAGACCAACATGCTAACTCTCCTTTAATGATGTGAAGCGGAATCTGCGGATTCAGGGTGATCATACTGCGGTATTTTCTTCAGCCACAGACGCAAGGCTTGCCAATATATCGCTGCCAATACACGCAGACACCGAAAAGGGAAAAGCACGCTGCTGCAAGCGGCCCGGGCTCGGGTTAAAGGCTTTTTTCGTAGGTTCAGTGCAGAACGAAATACCGTTTCCTTACCCTCTTTCAAACTCATATCGATCGCGATGCTGTCTCCCTCCAAACGAAAATTCCAGAAGTAACGCAACGTCATCGGCATAAAGGGCGACACATGAAACTGTTTATCGAACTCAAAATAATACTTATGTAACTGGTCACAGCGAAGCACGTACTGATGACGTTCGCGCCAGGGTGTATTGGTAATCTCAGCCACGATGGCGTAGAGTTCATTCGACTGGTTATAACAAAAGTAGAAGGAAACCGGGTTAAAACTGTGCCCCCAACTCCTGAGCTGGGTTAACAAAACAACCCTACCGGGTTCAGGCACGATACTGTTCGTTGTTAGCAGATGATATACCGCTTGCTGAAGCTCCATCGTATGCGGTGCCAGATAGTCGCTGCGGTAAAACCGGGTAAGGGCCCGCCGGGTGGCCGACCAAAACGGCATTGCGCTCAGTTGGTCTATTTCGTCCAGATCCAACCACACCATATTACTTTTATACTGAAACGCATGGCGACGCGGCTTTTGCCTGACATGATAGATCGTGCCTTCACACAAAGCGCTATGCTGCAACATGCTGATCTCCCCGTTGGATCCGATTGATGCAGTCCAAAGCACTCGTCACGCCATCCTCATGAAATCCCCACCCCCAATAGGCACCACAATAGAACGTATTGTTAACGCCGTTAATTTCATCGCGCCTTTGTTGCGCTGCCAGAGTCTGGTGAGTGTAGACCGGGTGATGATAGGTGCGTTTGGCCAGAACACATTCCGGGTCCAGTGCCATGGCGCCATTCTGAGCGGGATTTAAAGTCACGATTAGCGGCCGATCGCAGTCCAGCCCCTGTAATAAATTCATCCAGTAACTCACACTGCAATGGCTGACCAACGTATCGGAAACGCGCGCATTCCAGCTTGCCCACGCGGCCCTGTTCTTCGGCATATAACGGGCGTCGGTATGCAGGACCACCCGGTTTTTCTGGTAATGAATGGCGCCAAGGATATCGATTTCCGCATCGGTGGGCTCTTTTAATAAGCCTAATGCCTGGTCACTGTGGCAGGCAAAAATCACCTTATCAAACTTCTCACTGCCGTATTCTTGCGTTGTGACCTGGACACCACTACGGGAACGGGATAAATCTGTAACAGGACAACTGGTCCGTATTTCTCCGGTGCAGCGGCGCACGATCTCATCAACGTAGCGACGAGAGCCACCGCAAATGGTTTTCCATTGCGGTCGCCCTTCCAGTTGTAGCATACGGTGGTTGTGCATAAAGGCGATAAAATACTTTAAAGGAAATTGCGCTACGGTGTCAGTGGGTGCTGACCACAACGCACTGGCCATGGGTAGAATGTGATTTTCGACAAATACTTTGCTGTACGACTGTGTTTTCAGATACTCGCCTAATGTGCAGTCCGGCTGTTGATCAGACAGAACCGATGGAGTCTGGCGGTAAAAACGCATCAAATCCCACAACATACGATAGAAGGACGGATTGATCAGGTTCCGTTTCTGGGCAAAAAGCCGTTTGAATCCCTCAGCCCCATATTCCATCCCGGAACGCTCATTGACCGCACTGAAACTCATATCCGTATCCTGCCACGCCACCCCAAGGGACCGTAAAAGGCGAGTGAACTGCGGGTAATTATGTTCGTTAAATACAATAAATCCGGTATCGACACTCACATTTTCACCGTTAATCGAGACTTCGTGAGTATCTGTATGCCCGCCGATGTAATCGTTCGCTTCGTATAGGGTAACTTCAACACCCGGCGTGCACGAAAGATAGTGCGCTGCGGTTAACCCGGACACACCACCACCAATGATGGCCACTCTCATCGCACTGCCTCCTTAATCAATTTCATTTTTTTCTCCGGTACGGATTTTAAATTCCATACCAGGCCACTCCATTGCATCAGCTTTAAAATGTAGAAGCTTATATCCACCTCCCACCAATAGAAGCCCTGCCGTGTAGAACCGGGATAGAAGTGATGGTTGTTGTGCCAACCTTCTCCTAATGTGATTAATGCCAGCCAGAGATTGTTACGGGAGTCGTCGTTGGTATTAAATCGGCGTTTGCCAATTCGATGCGCCAACGAATTAATACTCACCGTTGCGTGCAGCAACACCGTCGTAGAAATAAAGAATCCCCACACCAACAACTGCCAACCGTCTGTATTCAGATGCGGTGCGTTAACCGCTAGAATTTGACCCGTACACCATAACAATATCGCCAAAAAAATAGGCACCAGTACGTCGAAACGATCGAGCCAGACCAGTTCCGGATAGCGGGAAAAGTCCTTGATTAAATGCGTTGGTGTTTTGAAGTTCTGTAAACCGAGAAACCACCCGCAATGACTTTGCCAAAACCCGTTTCTGGGGGAATGAGGGTCACGTCGCGTATCGGACGTCCGGTGATGGCAGCGATGATGGCCAGCCCACCAAAGTGGACCGCGCTGGGTTGCAGAGGTGCCGATCACTGCAAAGACAAATTGCACAGTGCGGCTGGTATTGAAAGTCTTATGTGCAAAATAACGATGGTAGAAAGCAGTTATGGCGAACATGCGCAGAAAATATAACGACACCGCTACCACCAATGCGGTGTGGCTGTAACCCACCCAGAACACCAATCCACACGCCAGATGCATCAACACGAAGGGCCAGACCCTTAGCCAATCCACACCAGTCGCGCCCGTTGCATCTTGCGGCAATTCTTTGCGGTCATTATCAGCCCACCATAGCAGGCGATTGATCGACTCCATATCGACTCCCTTATAATAACCACCAGCCTATCCAACCCGGCGTGACGACGATGTGAATGCGACGGTATTGAACCAATAGCGACGGCGTCACGCCCGCTTCACCTCCTGGACATTAGACTGGATAGCACAACATAAAGGGAACGGAGTCTGCATTGCGCCCAACAAAGCGAGATAACCAGTATAGAACAGCGATCCTGTTAAGTATCGTAGCAGTGGTCACTATGGTGGCCGGTTGCACGGCCTCCGATAAGCGGAATTCCGGCGCAGAGAACGACCCAGTCAAAACGTATCTGCACTTGGCACCGGCAGCAACATTCGACAAGCCATCGTCGGACCCCCGCCTGCAATCGTTTGAAAAGCTGTTTTCGTCGTTAAATGAGACCAGTATCCAGGACACAGTGGACGAGGCCTATGCAGAGTACTTTTATTTCAATGACACCTTCCATACCCTTTCCGACCGTGTGCAACTAAAACGCTACCTGCTGGGAATGGCAGAGGTTTCAAAAACTCAGGTAACTGTGCTCGATTCCCTGTCACGTGGCGACGATGTGATGGTGCGCTGGAAAATGCAGACCCAATCGAAAGTGTGGTGGAAAACGCTCACAATCGATTCGTTCGGAATGACACATTTGCGTTTTAACGAACAAGGGCAAATCGTTTTGCACCAGGACTATTGGGATGCGGCAGGTGGCTTTTATGAACACCTGCCGTTGCTCGGATCCTCTATCCGGTCAATTCGGTCCAACCTAAACGAATAACCGAAACGGACAGCATGGCTTACTGCAGTGCTTGTTTTGGGCCGAAAAACTCGAAATGCACCTGTGCAGGAGGGACGCCCCAAGCCCTCAGCCCATGATAAATGCCCGCCATAAACGGCTGCGGCCCACAAAAATAGAAATCGCCATCACGTTCAGGCAACAACGACTCGATCAAGTCTACGTCGATCAAACCACCACTGGCACCGCTACGTAACATCGCTCCCTGTGCATTGGGATCACTATAGCGGTAATGCGTGGTCAGATTAGGATGCCGGGCTGCCAGATCATCTACGGCCTCTTTAAACGCCTGACTGGACTCATTCAAACAACCATGAACAAACACAATCTGCCGCTGGGGATCCGTTTCCAACGCACTGGCTAACATACTCATGATCGGCGTGATACCCACCCCCGCCGATAGCAATACCAGGGGGCGTTGGGGCGGTGTCCGAACATCCAGAAAAAACTCACCGCAGGGCGGGGCTATTTCCAGGTTGTCACCGACGCTCACCGTGGAATGCAAAAAGGTGGATAGGTAGCCGTCAGGCGTACCGGCAGAGGTACCGGTTTCCCGCTTAACACTAATGCGGTACCAGGGTTGGCCAGGCTTGTCAGATAAGCTGTAATTTCTCATAGTGGTGTTGCCGTTCGCTGTCGGCACCCGCACCGTAATGTATTGTCCTGGTTTAAAATCAGGTAGGCGCTGGCCGACCTCTGGCGCAAGATAAAACGACGTTATTGCTTCACTCTCCTCCACTTTGCGCACCACGTTCAACGCCCTAAAGCCTACCCAACCGCCCGCCGCCTGTGCGTGCTCGGAGTAAATCTGGGCTTCACGTCCCACCAATATATGGGCTAAATACCCATAGGCTTCCGCCCAGGCATCCAATACTTCGCCGGTTGCCCCCTCCCCCAGAATCTCGCTGATGGAGGCCAGCAAATGCCTTCCCACAATCGGATAATGCTGCGCTTGAATCTGCAGCGACACATGCTTTTGCGCAATCAACTCCACCGCATTGCCCAGCACTTCTAGGTTGTCGATGTTGGCGGCGTAGGCGCAAATCGCACCAGCGAGTGCTTTTTGTTGCAAGCCGGCCTGCTGATTCGCCGGATTAAAAAATGGTGTCACTTCCGGGTTGTGAGTAAACATGCGTTGGTAAAAGTGGCGGGTTAGGGTTTCTCCCTCCTGTTCAAGTATAGGCGCTGTTGCCTTCACTGTGGCGATGGTGTGTTCACTGAGTATCCGGGCTTTCATCTGGGTGGTCATCTTCGCTATCACTCCACAAAATTTATAATATGTATTTTTCGCACATATTTAATATTTGATACTATTCCGGATTCTCTTGCAAGGACATTTTATGCAGCTAACTTCCTTTACCGACTACGGCCTACGCAGCCTGATGTACCTTGCGGCGCGGCCGGAAACCACCTGCAGCGTTCGGGAAATTGCCGAGCACTACCATATATCACGCAACCATTTGGTAAAGGTGGTTCACAAGCTGGCACAAGAGAATTTCATTATCAGCAGCAAAGGTAAAGGCGGCGGAATACGGCTGGCAGCAAACACGCTGCACCTCAGACTGGGTGATATAGTGCAAACGCTCGAACCGTCGATGGACCTGGTGGAATGTTTTGACAGCGCGTCCAACAGCTGCACCATCACAGAATCCTGCCAGCTGAAACACTACTTCTTTGAAGCACGGCAGAGCTTTATCAAGACCCTAAACCAGCACACACTGGCCGATACCGTTAAAAATCCTGCTCTATTTTTTGCAAAATAAATACAATACCCACATCGCAATTCCGGAACCCAACGCTTTGCCATTATTCCAACGTATCAGCACCGCCCTACTTCTCGCCGTTACCGTTACCGGTTCTTATCTCTTGGTAGCGAGTGTATTCGTCCGCCATGACACCCATATGCAGAACGTCATTCTTTACGATAACTACCAGTTCCTCTATCAGCTTTTACCGATATTGGCGGGCGTTTTTGTGGTGGGACTCTACCTGGGAAAAAATCGTGCCTATAGCGTTTTCTGTACTATTTTTGGTAAAAACAATCAGGTGCATTTCACCTTCACTGCACTCTATTGGTTTACCGTACTGGCCACTTATTTAAGCTTTTTTTACGGGCAATAAAGGCATGAAATGGGTGAATAGGGCCAAACCAGAGCAGCAGCATGGACTATTATGAGCAAGTCAAGTTAGCCGCCCTCATCGAGACCTGTAGACAGTCCGGTTCCATGGCCGATGCAGGGCGCACGCTGTTCAATGTATCGCGACTCGGCAAACGTTCGCAAAATGATTCGCACCGGATCAGGCAGCTACTTGCCAAATACGACCTCAGCTTTGACGATATCAAATCCCCTTAACTCCCGCGTTACGCCCTGTTTGCTAACGACCACCGGAGCGCAGCGGCCACCTGTCATCACAGCAGCCAATATTTACTATCCGTTCCGTCAATCTTCTGGCAAAATGTGCACAAATAGACATTTATGTATCACACCTGATCGCTAGTCACTCAATGATAGTCCCGCCCGACCAATAATCTGATAGCAACCAACCAGCAGAGGCAATGACATGCAGTTAAAACGCTTTCAGTGTGAGGAAAGCAACCTGATCGCAGTTAAGGAAGGCAAATTGTGGTATTCCGTCGCCCAGCTTACCGGCCTGGATAACGCAAGGGAGGATATGCTCTATGTACTGGACCAATGGGCCACGTTAAAGCCTTTGGTGAGTTCTGCATTGAAATGCGATGAAAAACAGACTGCTTTGGTCCCGGCAAGCGCCACCAGCCTCCAGCCATTTGAAATACGCTCGTTAAGGGATTTTATGCTTTCAGAACAGCATGCCATCAATGCTGCACGGGGGTTCGTTAAATATTTCAAGCCGGGATTCCTGCCCGGGGTGAAGCTGTTCGAAAAGGTGACTGGAAAGACCTTTCCCCCACTCAAGCCAAAACCGATCTGGTATCAACAGCCAATCTACTATTTTAGTAATCATCTGAACTTGGCTGGAGACCATCAAACGATTGAGTGGCCCTCTTATTGCCGTTTCCTTGATTACGAACTGGAGCTGGCTTTCGTCATTACCAAACCACTGCGTAACGCAACGGAACAACAAGCCCGAGAGGCCATCGGGGGGTTTATGGTGCTGAATGACTTTAGCGCCAGGGATGTGCAGCTGCAGGAAATGCGCAGTGGCTTCGGTCCGCAAAAATCCAAACACTTTGTCAACGCCCTATCCCACACCGTTGCTACAGCAGATTCAATTTTACCCGTGGTCCAATCTTTGAAAGCAAAGATACTCATCAACGACCAGCAGGTGTGTTCCACCACTACTGCGGGTATGCAGCATTCCATCACAGACATACTGATGCACGCATCCCGGGATGAAACTCTTCATCCTGGCGAGGTATTTGCCACCGGTACTTTACCGAATGGCTGCGCCATGGAGAACCATTGCTGGTTAAAACCCGGCGACACCATCGAACTCAAAATAGAAAGAATCGGCAGCCTGATAAACCGCATCGAACTAGAGCGCAGTTAAGTACCTGTTCCGGTTTTGTGCCATTATTCTGTCTGTAATTTGCACCCGCTACCTAACCCGATTCTGAGCGACATTTTTCTGCACCCGCTTTGTAACCACCCTGAAAAGATACGTAGCCAAATCCACAATTAGGGTAATCTATTTTTAATACCCCGTGCCAGGTTGCCGCTTGCTCCTATACTGGAAGTATTCCTTTCTGAGTAGTTGCGCATCACGTGATTCGAGTTTTATGGTCCGCATTAACGCTGTTACACCTGATGGTGATTGCCTTGGCGCTGTCGCCATCGGCTTTTGCTGTACAGCCCAATGAAATTATCCGGATCGGCGATTCACCCCGCATTAACCTGCAAGCAAAACACACCGCGTACTTCGTAGAACATGAAAGTCTCGATCCGGCACAGATTATTTCAGACTCCTCGATTCAATGGCAACAAATACACAGCAAAACCATCAACATTGGCATGCAAACGTCGCCTATGTGGTTCCGCTTTGAGTTGCACAACACAATGGCGACTAAGGTCAGGCGTCTTATCGAAATCCGTTGGAACAATTTTGAGGAAATTGCATTATATGAGCGCTATGGTAACCAGGCAGCCGATCAATACACGTTGGCGGAAAAAGGACAAAAAAGCTCGAGCCAACTGTTTTATATCAATCTGGAACCAGGTCAATCCACCGAATTATTCCTGCGCATTAAATGCCAGAATCAAATATTCCTACCGATATTCATTTGGCAGCAAGAGGTATTTACAACCGCACATGCCAATCTCTTAAACTGGTATTTTCTGGCGTTTGGCGCACTGCTGTCACTCACCTTATACAACCTGTCGCTATTTATATTTACGCGGGAAAAAACCTACTTTTATTACACGTTCTATGCCATTTCAGTCATCATCTATGAATTGGGGATGACCGGTATAGGCAGCCGCTATGTGTGGGACACCTTGCCCTGGATGCACAAGAATGGCTTTGCTCTGGGCGTGAACCTCTGTTTCTTTAGCGCAGCATTGTTCTTTCGCGAATTTTTGGAAATAAAGTCCTACACCAAATGGATAACCATTGCCTGGTACGTCATTGTCGGCTACTGGGCACTCGGGCTGCTTAGCCTCGTGTTCCTTGGCTGGTTCCCCAGCTTTGCCTTGGAAAGCTCATTAATAACCTGCATTTGTGCCGTAATCGGTACTATATGGCTGCTAGCGCTTGGCAGTATATCTGCCCGATACTACGCCGTTGCCTGGGGAACGTTGATCGTATTCACCATGGCCACCCTTTCGATGATTGCCGGTTTTACTCCTTACAGTGAAATTACAGAATATTGTCAAATGGCCGGTTTTTTGGCTGAAATGCTCTTACTCTCAATCGCGTTAGCCGCCCGCATCAACCGGGAGCGCTTGCACCGGGAACAGCAGCAACAGGAAACGCTGATTCTGCAGATGGAGATCAGCAGAGAGCGGGAAAACAAAATAAGGGCGCAAGAACATATCCTGAAACTTGAAAAAGAAACCAACCTGGATTTAGAAAAACGGGTACAGGTGCGAACGCAGGAGCTTCACCAAGCGATGCGCGATCTCCAGTTAGCGAACAAGGAAATGTCGAAACTGTCCGTTACAGACTCGCTGACTCAAGTCCATAACCGTCGCTATTTCGATGACGTACTTGACAGAGAAATTACCCGTGCGAGTCGGTCACAAAAACCGCTTGCACTAATACTTATTGATATCGACCACTTCAAGCAATTTAACGACAATTATGGCCACCTGGTGGGAGATGAATGCCTGCGTACAGTGGCACTGGCTTTGCAAAATGGAATATCGCGTAAAAGTGATTTAGTGGCGCGCTACGGCGGTGAGGAATTTGCGGTCATACTGCCGGACACGAATGCTGCAGAAGCGTTTACGGTAGCAGAAAAAATAAGAACCACGATCCAATCCCTGGAATTCACCCATCAGGGCATTCGCGTGCCGATCAGCGCCAGTTTGGGAATAGCCACCGTTGTGCCGGACCAGGCGTTCCGTCCGACCGGCTTGATTCAATTGGCTGATTCCGCTCTATATCAAGCTAAAGACCAAGGCCGCAATCGTTGCGTTGCCGTTGGCAACTCACATAAACGTGCAAACTAAACAAAGTTGTTTACCCCCTCCCGACCGTTCATTCAGCACTGACTATTGACTCACTCCAATTACCGTTATATTTTGTATGACAATAATTCAGGGCTGAGTCCCTGCCCCCATCAGTCCCAGGAGTAACGGCTTTGCCACACAAGCCTTCATCGAGACATCGCCCAGCACGGGGCGACGCTGGATCACCCCGCCGGCGCGGGCGTAAACCTGCGTCGGACGAAGAGCGTAAGGACCGGATTATTCAGGCTCGGGTGCCGGAGGACCTGGAAACCACCTTAAAACAGGCCGCTGAAAAACGACGTATGTCAGTATCTCATCTGATCCGGAATGTTCTGGAGGATACTTTTACGCTAGTGGATCATATTGTTGCCGATTCCAGCGCACTGGTGGAACAGGTGAGCCGCGATGCCAAACGGGTTGCAGCCAGTGTTCGTGGTGACGGCGATGCGCCGCAAAAAACACAGGCAACGGAGCCGGCCCTTGAAAATATCGAAGCCTGGCAAGATGTTATTGTTAATAAACCGGGGCTGTGCATTGAATGTGCCGCACAACTAAAACGCGGGCAGCGGGCCTATCGAGGCCTGAGCCAGCAACCAGGTACCGCCCCCGTCTGGCTATGCGGAGACTGCATTGAAAAGCTTTAGCCCTTATTGTTGAAGACGATTTTATATATCGTCGAGCAACCGGTTGATCCGGTTTTTTTATAACTTAATTTGTATTACAAAAAATGACAAAGTCAAAACCGACTGACCAAAGTGCATACGACCAGGAGCACAATATGGATACAACCTCAACACAGCCGCCCCGACAGGACGGCCTTCGGGTATGGCTGAATGTAATGAATGCCTCACTTTCGGCCCTGGAACAAACAGTTTGGCAGGGCCGGGAATTGGCCGAACAGGCCGTAACCGCCTGGAAGAAATTAGCGCAGGGTGCAGAGGGTGCGCGCGAAGAGTATCAAGCGATTGCGGCACAGGCTGCGCAATGGCCCGAACGGGTTCAACGTATGAAACAAACCGGATGGATGCTGACTAAAGTAGTCGGGAGCTACCGGTTGTGGGGAATTAGATCTGCGTTTATCCCACACCGCAAAACGGAACGCGCTTTTAATAAGCTGCACCGAAAAAATGCCCGCTTATTCCGGGACGTTTCGCTGACACAAGGCGGCGCCTTCCTCAAGGTCGGTCAGTTGCTATCAGCCCGGGCTGATATTCTACCCAAGCCCTGGATAGAAGAGTTGCGGGTGCTACAGGACCAGGCAAAACCGGTTCCGTTCAGCGATATTCGCAGCACCATAGAAGCGGAGTTGCAAGATACGCTGGAAAACCTATTCCTTTCATTTGACCAACAACCCATTGCTGCAGCCAGCATAGGACAGGTGCACAGCGCGCAACTCCATGATGGACGCCGGGTAGCCGTTAAGGTTCAACGACCGGGCCTGGAGCACATTATGGATTTGGACATGGGCATGCTGAAACTGTTCGCCAACAGCATCGAATCCATGCTGCCGCCCACTGATCTTGACACCATCACCGGAGAAATCGAGCGTTCCATTCGTGAAGAACTGGACTACCGGACTGAAGCAAAATGGATGCAACAAATTGCCGATTTTCTGGAACCGGTTAACGGTGTGGTGGTGCCCCACCCTATTGCCCGCTACAACACCAAAAAGGTTCTGGTGAGTCAGTTTATCGACGGCACACCCCTGATGACCGCGCTGGACCAGCGACAGGCTGACGGTGATTTTGCCGGTGTGTCCGATTTGTTGGGCCGCTTACTGGATCTGTATTTGCGTCAAGTGCTTCAATCCGGCGTATTCCAGGCTGACCCCCATCCAGGAAATTTTCTGGTCACCGCCAATAATGAACTCGTATTGCTGGATTTCGGCTGCACTATGCAGTTGACCGACGAATTTCGTGAGGGCTACTTTCAGGTACTGGGTGCTGCATTAATGGGCGAACGTGATACCATGTCCACCACTTTGCTAAAGATGGGCTTCAAAACCCGCAGTGGCAATCCGGATACATTATTGGCATTTGCGGACGCCCTTTTATCTCAAATACAAAAGGCCGCATTCAAACTGAGCAGCGAAGACGGTTACTGGCCCACGCCTGCCGAGATAGCTGCACAGGCGAAAGAGCTAATGATGAAAGCCGAAGCCGATCCGGTAGAAAAATTGCCAGCTGAATTCATAATGCTGGCACGCGTGTTCACAACTCTCGGTGGTTTATTTGTTCATTACAAACCCAAGCTCGACGTTAATCAATATCTGTTCCCGCATCTGGTCGGACCCGCACTCAGCCAGGCCTTATAATCCAACACAGGTGGGCTGTCTATGAAAGCAGCCCCACTGGCAGAGTTCGTTGCTATCGCTGCGGCCATGATTTCACTGGTCGCATTATCCATCGATGCCATGCTTCCCGCCCTTCCTGATATCGGTCAGGAATTCGCACTCAGCGATAACAACGATCAGCAATTGGTGATCACGTTGCTTTTCCTCGGCCTCGGTATCGGCCAGTTGGTTTATGGCCCCATGTCGGATGCCACCGGACGCAAGCCTGCCATCTACACCGGTTTTTTTATCTTCTTTATCGGAACGGTTATCTGTCTGTTTGCGCCCACTTTTAATCTGATGCTGGTGGGTCGCTTTCTTCAGGGGTTGGGTGCTGCCAGTCCGCGCATCGTGATGATGGCGGTGATCCGCGACCGCTTTCAGGGCACGACCATGGCGCAAGTCATGTCCTTCATTATGGCAGTGTTTATTCTAATACCGGCGCTGGCCCCCTTAATGGGCCAGGGCATTTTACTGCTCGGCTCCTGGCATATGATCTTTTTAGTGATTCTGATATACGGGTTCGTCACACTGACCTGGTTTGCTCTCCGGCAACCCGAAACGCTGGCGCCGGAAAACCGCAACGGGCTGACACCGCGCGACTTTTTAACCGGCATAAAATTCATAGCGGGAGAAAAGCTAACGGTGGGGGCGATCCTGGTTATGGGCATGGTGTTCGGAGGCTTTGTCGGCTACCTGGGCAGCGCCCAACAAATTTTTGTGGACCATTATCAAACCGGAAAAGCGTTTCCGTTCTATTTCGCAATGATCGCATTGGCAATCGGCTTTGCATCGATCGTCAATTCAAAGCTGGTGGTACGGTACGGCGTTAATTCTGTCAGCATGAGCGCGTTGATTATCCAAACTATTTTGTCCGCGATTATGCTGCCGATCTTCATATTGGTATTCCAGAACCATCCGCCATTGTGGTTATTTCTGACCTATTGTCTCCCTTTGTTTTTCTCCCTGGGTTTGCAGTTCGGTAACCTGAATGCCCTGGCCATGAAACCTCTGGGGCATATCGCGGGTCTGGGAGCATCGGTCTGCGGCGCCGTCTCGACCACCCTCGCCGTGCCAGTGGGAACGTTGGTCGGGCAAGCCTATGACGGTACTCCAGTGCCTCTGACCGCAGCATTTTTAGTATTCGGTATTGTGGGCAGCTTGATATTCTATCGATTGTGCCGCGAGAACGATTGAGTCGTACTTACGGGTGCTGTTGCAAAACAACAATCCGCCCACGCCTCCGGCTAAAGCGGTAAATATCCAGGCTTTACCGCGTAACCGGCTGCCGGCCAAGGCACCGGACATCATACCCAGCAGCACGCTTCTTACCTGTGGGCTATGCTGGCGGCCCTTAATCAGCAGCATGGCCAAATGCTCGCAATTATTCGCTAACAAATGATAGCCAGCCGACTTATCCAGAATTTCGTGCAGTCGTTCTGTCAGCAGATCCACGTTTTCGCGGGACACCCGCACCACTTTAACCGGCTTATTGTCTGCAAACTGCTGAAAATCCTCGATCGCTACTCCACCACCCGGGCGATTATGCAGTACCTGCCCATTGCCGATATACACCCCCGCATGCTGCACCAGGCCTTTACGCCGATACAACAAATCTCCCGCCTCAAGACTGGCATTCATCCACTAAAACCCTTTATGATTACGTCTAACGCATATACGTTAGACGTAATCGATTGGCTTTGTCAATCACCCATTATCGTTAGAGCCTAGTTATGAGTACTGAACAAACCACCTTTTCAGCCGTACTCGGCGTGCTGTTAGCCAATCAGCGAAAAGATCAGGAGATAGAGCAATCCGAAATGGCCGCCCGAATGGGATTATCACAGGCCAGCTATAGTCGCCTGGAAAGTGGTAAATCGGCTTTTTCAGTGGATCAGATGTATCAGGCGGCGGAAGCACTGGACCTCGATACGAAACAGCTGCATGAACAACTAAGCCAGACCATCGAACAATTAAGAATGAATAAGGTCAGCGTGTTACCACAAATCAGGGGCAACAGCACCTTCGCCCGAACCGCAGGACGCCGCATGGGGCGTTTTATCGCAGGGGCTGCATTGGGCGCTTTGATAATCGGCCTATTAGGGAAAAACAAATGAAGCGCCCCATTAAACGTTGCGACTCAATCACCTTTTCGCTTTTTGAGCGGGTCGGAAAACTGAAAAATAAGAAACCCCATCACCGACAGCACAATCGCAATTTCGTAGCGCTGATAGGCCACCGAGATCCCGATAGCCCCGGTATTCCAAAGGCCGGCCGCCGTGGCGGTTCCCCCCACTTTACCGGAATGTTTAACGATCGAGCCGCCTCCGATAAATCCCATACCGGTGATTATTCCATAAAGCACCCTGGCTTGAGCGTCGCCCGGCGGAAATACATCCATACCGACCAACATAAACGCACAAGAGGCAATGGCCACCAACGGAA
>Ga0207904_1000092_pt1 | contig 66863 bp, 64 predicted proteins | sample MalvirmetaMSP118_FD_184232 | JGI IMG/M metagenome (GOLD analysis project Ga0207904, IMG submission 184232) | Marine viral communities from the Deep Pacific Ocean - MSP-118 (SPAdes) | ecosystem: Environmental > Aquatic > Marine > Oceanic | place: Pacific Ocean | collected 2011-05-30 | reverse complement strand
ACCAGCGAACCAGTTATTGTTCCAGAGCGTTCCTGATTGTACCAAATATAGTGGTTCCGATCTCAAGTCCAGGCGTATACAAAAGTTGAACCGGTTCAATGCTTTATATGTGTGTTGGCGGCTGGCTGACATAGGTATTCTGGTCCGTGACAACCAGGTTCATCGCAATATCCCAGCTTTCGCTGGGCAGTGTTTTGACTCTCTGACACTCATGGGCCACCCCAATCAGGTAAGGTTTTGCGTGCCCGGTAGCCTGGTTTAGATAGGCGAATGTCCGGTCGTAAAACCCGCCGCCCATGCCCATACGCTTGCCCTGATCGTCAAACCCCACCAGCGGAGTCAGTACCAGGTCCAGCGTCCAGACCGCACAGCGGCTATCCTGGTTACATAAAGGTTCGGGAATACCAAAGCGATTTTTGGCGAGCGGCTGGCCCGGAGTGTGAGCCATAAAGAGCAAATGACCGGTTTTGAAGGGGTGCAGTACCGGCAGATAGATTTTCTTGCCCATCCGCCATGCCAATTCCAGTAAAGGTTGCAGATTGATTTCCCCGTCGTTGGGGATATAGGCTGCCACGCGGCGGCTATTGATGAAAGCCGGCAATCTGGCGAGTTGTTTGCAAAGGCCGCGTGAGGCTTCCTGTTGCTGGCGGCGGGAAAGGCTGCGTCGTTGTTGGCGCAGACTTTTGCGTAATGAGCCCTTGGCGCTGGCAGAGTTGTCCGGGATTGCAGATGCTGGCGGTTCCAAGGTGCGATGTACCTACCTTACTTTTTCTGTATAACTTCGGATAAATCGTTCGCGCTGAATTTAAGCGCCCCCCGTTCTGCCGTGACTGGCGGTAGCCCTTGAACCCAAGGTTCAAGGTGGTGGTTACTGTGATATTTCGGGCTTTCCGTCGTGCGGACATGCACGCCCATATCAGCCGTAACCCCCGGGTGAAAAAGCATCGGCTCAGGGACATAGGCCAGAAGCTCGAACAGCGCAGGGGACTGAGTCGCTGATTATAACGGAAGTCGGCGCAGTACACGAATCGGTTAGTCAGGCTTGTGATGCCGGGCGTGTTTCAGGCGTGAGGTGTGGGCTTCAGGTTTACAGATCCATTTGGCGTGCACTGGCCAGCGCACGCTCGATTTTTTCATTGAGTTTTGCAAGCTGCTTTTCTGTGACGCGGTCGTAATGCTCCAGTTCGGATTTCGCCCTGATAAGTTCATGGGCAATATTTAAGGCCGCCATAACCGCGATGCGGTCGACCCCTACAATCTTTCCACTACGACGGATTTCACGCATGCGCTCATCCAGCAGGCGGGCCGAGCTTTTCAGGTCGTCCACTTCCGCTGGCGGGCAGCTGACACCATAATCCCGGTCCAGAATACTGACATGTAGTGTATGTAGTTCGTCGCTCATGAATCCTGCTCCAGCGATTTCAGACGAGAAATCATTGCTTCCACCTTGGCTCGTGCCAGGTCATTTTTCTTCATTAAATTGGCACGTTCCTCTGAGAGCTGGGTTTCCCTGTGCTGCAGGGACTTGTTGTGCCGTTTGTATTCTTCACATAGGTCAATGAATTCGTCAACGCGGGTTTCCAGATTCTTGAAAAGCTGCTCAATTTTGTTCATAGGCCGATTCGCATATTTTTGTGGATTTAATGGTACACGAAAGCTCCGCAACGGTCATGGTAAACAATCTTACCGAGCCTCCCCGGGGATTCGCTTTGTGAAGCGATTCTGATTTAAGCTTAGCAGGCCATTGCGGGGATTCCTGGCTTTGCACTTCAGGATGCCGTGGTACAATCATCAAACGTGTTTGAATACAGGATTACACACTATGTCTCTGCAAGTTGAAGACGTTCTGGATTACTACGAGCTGGAAGCAGAGTTGCGCAAAATCGATGCCCTGGCAACCCCGTCAGAAGCCCACGGCATCCTCTGCGGCCAGCTTAGTGGGGGGTTGTTGGACGATACCCCTGCCTGGCTCCGCCAATTCATGACTAATCTTGGCGTGAAAGGCGAACCCTGGGAAAATGCCCGTGAGTGGTTCAGCGAGCTGCACCGGTTTACGCTGGAAGAGCTCAGTGATGACCAATTTAATTTCTCGCCCTTGCTACCGGACGATGAAGATCCGTTGGGGGACCGGTTAGGGTCCTTAGCGGAGTGGTGTTCGGGGTTTCTGGCCGGCTTCGGTGCAGCGGGTAGCCGCAAGGTGGAAGAGTTCACCGAAGACGCCATGAACGCGCTGCGGGATATTCAGCAGATTAGCCAGGTTGATACGGATATTGAGGGTGAAGAGGACGGTGAAGCGGCCTATTTCGAAGTGGTGGAGTATGTGCGTATGGCTGCGTTGATGATCTATACCGAGTTTGGCCTGGATCGCGATAATCTGATTCCGCCCGGTGCCACAATCCATTAATAGGATCTGTTTTTACAGATCGAGTCAGCCCCAGAACATTGCCAGGATATTATGACGATAACCAAAAAAGAATTTGCCCAGCGCCGTAAACAATTGATGGCTATGATGGAACCGGACAGCATTGCCATTATCCCATCCGCTCCGATGCGAACCCGCAGCCGGGATACCGAATACCCCTACCGACAGGACAGCGACTTTTTTTACCTCTCCGGTTTTCCGGAACCGGAAGCGGTTCTGGTTTTGATACCCGGCCGTGAGCACGGTGAGTATGTGGTGTTTTGTCGTGAACGTGATCGCGAAATGGAAATCTGGAATGGCTATCGGGCCGGGCCGGAAGGGGTCGTCAAGAATTACGGCGCCGATGACGCGTTCCCGATTGGCGATATTGATGAAATTCTACCGGGTCTGCTGGAAGGTTCGGAGCGCGTATATTACGCCATGGGGCGCGACCAGGATTTCGACCGGCAGGTGATGGAATGGGTTAACACCATACGGGCCAAGGTCCGCAACGGCGCGCATCCACCGGGGGAGTTTATTGCACTGGACCACTTGCTGCATGATATGCGTCTGTTTAAAAGCAAAGCGGAAATCAGCGTAATGCAAGTGGCGGCAGAGATGACAGCGAAAGCACACATGCGAGCGATGGAAGTCTGCCGTCCGGGAATGATGGAGTTCCAGCTGGAAGCGGAGTTTCTGCATGAGTTCGGTCGTCATGGCAGCCGCTTTCCCGCTTATTCGAGCATTGTTGGCGGTGGTGCTAATGGCTGTATTTTGCATTATGTTGAAAACGACGCGGAGCTGAGAGACGGGGATTTGGTGCTGATCGATGCCGGGGCGGAGTATCAGCATTATGCGGCGGATATAACCCGGACCTTCCCTGTGAACGGCAAATTCAGTCCTGAACAGCGCGCACTCTACGATGTGGTTCTGAAAGCCCAACTGGCCGCCATTAAACAGGTCAAGCCCGGCAACCACTGGAACCAACCGCATGAAGCGGCTGTACTGGTTTTAACCAAAGGGCTGCTGGCGCTGGGGTTGCTGCAGGGCAAGCTGAGTGAGTTGATCGAATGCGAAGCTTACAAACCGTTCTATATGCATCGCACCGGTCATTGGCTGGGCATGGACGTGCACGATGTTGGGGACTACAAAGTGGGTGGTGCCTGGCGCGAACTGGAGCCCGGCATGGTGCTGACAGTGGAGCCCGGCATCTATGTGGCCGTGGATGAAGCGAGCGTCGATCCCAAATGGCGCGGTATCGGGATCCGTATCGAGGATGATGTCTTGGTGACAGAGAAAGGCCGCAAGGTGCTTACCCGGGGTGCGACTAAAGATCCTGACGCAATTGAAGCCATGATGGCAAAATCTCGTGGTCGTTCGCCGCGCCGTGTTGCCTAAGGTGCGGACACAGTGAACAACGGAGCGGTCAATACGGATTACGATGTCATCATTATGGGCGGCGGCCTGGTTGGAGCGTCGCTGGCAGCGTGTATGGCCAGGGACGCTGCTTTGCGGATTGCGGTGGTGGAAAAGTTTGTACCGCCGCAGCAGCAGGGGGAATTTCACCCCAGCTACGATGCCCGCAATACCGCGCTGGCCAATGGGACTTGTCACATCTTCGACCAGCTGGGTCTATGGGATCAATTGCGCCGCAATGCGGTACCCATAGAAACAATTGAAATCACCGAACAGGGCAGCTTTGGCAAGGCAGTAATCCGTGCATCTGAAGAGCGGGTGCGGGCGTTGGGCTATGTAATTGAAAACCGCTACATCGGTCAGGCGTTGTCCGGACATCTTGGTAATCTGGCGAATGTCGACTTTTTAGCACCGGCTCAGGTGATTGGTCTTTACTATGACGGACCGGAGATTGTTGCGACACTGGAGCAGAACGGCACGCAATCCCGGCAGCGTACACCCTTGCTGGTGATTGCCGATGGCGCAGAATCGCAAGGACGCCAATTGCTGGGCATAGCCTCAGAGTCGAAAGCCTACGAGCAGGTTGCCATTGTCACTACGGTAACGCCGGAATCTCCCCATCAGAATATGGCGCTGGAACGTTTTACCTCGAACGGCCCGCTCGCTATCCTGCCCCAAACCGATAACCGTCTGGGTTTGACCTGGTGCGTCGCGCCGCAGCTTGCCGATGAATTAATGCGGGTTGAGGACGATGTTTTCCTGCGTCGGTTAGAGGCGGTAGCGGGGCGGGGCGTGGGTGCTTTGGTTCAGGTGGGTAAACGGTACCGCTACCCGTTAGCCCTGACGCTGTCGAAAGAGCAGGTGCGCCCGAATGTGGTCGTGCTGGGTAATGCCGCGCATGGTTTACACCCGGTGGCGGGACAGGGGTTTAACATGTCCATGCGCGATGTGGCGGTGCTGGTACAGGTGCTGGACAAGGCCCGCAGACTAGGTCGTCCGGCGGGGGATTTTCGTCTGCTGTCAGACTATTTGCAGCGGCGTGTGCAAGACCAGCGCAACACTATTTTGTTTTCCGACCAGCTGACCAAATTGTTCAGCAACAGGAGTACCCCATTGAATCTCTTGCGCAATTCCGGATTGATTTTGTTTGATTCGCTGCGGGGCACTAAGCGATTGGTGGCTCGCCATGCCATGGGGCGCTCTGTCTCCACTCGTTTGCCGGAAGTCACTTTATGAACTCGAATTCACGGCTCGAAAAGCCGGATGTTTTAATCGCCGGCGCCGGAATGGCGGGTCTGGCTTTAGCGGCTGCGTTGGCGGACTCTGAGGTTTCGGTATTGCTGATCGATCCGCAGATGCCGCCGTCACCGGATCAATGGCCGGATGCGTTTGATCCCCGGGTTAGTGCCCTCACTCATGCTTCAGAGAATATTCTGCGTAAACTCGGCGTATGGGATGACATGGCACAATACCGGATAAGTCCTTTTGCTCACATGGATGTGTGGGACCGGGATGGCACCGGCAACATCCAGTTTCACGCCCGGGATGTGGGGGAGGAACATGTAGGGCATATTGTAGAAAACCGGATCACCACACATTGTTTGCTGCAGCGGGTACAAGCCGCAGACAATATCGAGATCCGGCAGCAGGGACTGCAGAAGATTCTGGAGCGGGACCAGGCAGATGGGTGGCTAGTGGTGCTGGAGGATGGCGCTGAACTGCAACCGGCAATTCTGGTCGGTGCGGACGGTGGCCGTTCGCGGGTGCGGGATCAATTGGGCTTCCGCTGCCGTACCTGGGATTATGGACAACAGGCCATAGTGACTACCGTGAAAACCGAGCAGCCCCATCAGTGTACTGCCCGTCAGGTATTCCTGGAGTCCGGTCCGTTAGCGTTTCTGCCTTTGCAGGAGGGGGCAGGGAATCACCATCGGTCCTGTATCAGTTCTATCGTCTGGACACTGGGGCACGAACAGTCCAAAGCCCTTACAGAAATGGATGATGCCGCGTTTTGCAGCCAATTGGCGCAAGCATTTGAGCACCGGCTGGGCGCTGTGTTGTCGGTGGATCGACGCTTCCGATTTCCGCTGATTCAGAATCACGCGGTGTATTACGCTATGCCTGGCGTCGCGCTGATCGGTGATGCGGCCCACAGCCTGCATCCGTTGGCTGGTCAAGGCATCAACCTTGGATTTTTGGACGCAGCTGTTTTGGCGGAAGAAATTCACAGAGCAGCAGAGAATCAGCTACCGATGCAGGATTTCAGTATTCTGCGTCGCTACCAGCGGCGGCGAAAACCCCACAACTTGTTGATGATGTCGGCAATGGAAGGGTTCAAGCAGTTGTTCGGAGCCGATCTTGCTCCCTTGCGCGTGCTGCGTAACAGGGGAATGTCCCTGTTTAATCAGCATGGGCATCTTAAAAACCATATTATGGTGAGGGCGATGGGAATGGAAGGTGATTTGCCGGTTTTGGCGCAGCCGGGGCTGATAGCCGACTTCTGATTTGGTAGCAAATTTCTAAACTGCTAAAGTTAGTTTTTCAGGGCTGTTAATTTGCCCTATTGATTTGGATGTAAAACCAGGAGTTAGTAATGTCAACCATGACAACTACAGCAACTACGTTTGTCGTGCGCAATCAACTGGGCCAGTATTTAACCCGCAAGGGTGAATGGGTGTCCGGCAAAGATACAGCGGAGCTGTATCATCAGCGTCACTACGATCAGGCGCTGAACCAACTGATAGAAATGAACGCCAAAGACATAGATCTGCGTGGCAGGGTGTGCGAAGTGGGATTAAGCGAAAAGCTGCGTCCGGTGCTGGAAGAACTCGGGCCGGATCCTCAGCAACCCGAATTACTGCCGGAAGCCAATTCCGGGGCGCCGGCGGCGCAACAGAACAACCAGACACAGGGCCAGCCCGGGACGGAAAACCAGGCCAGCTCAGATGACGGGAAAAAGGCGGATTCCGGCAAAGAAGTCGCCGCTTAAACGAAAACTATTCGGAGCGTTATTGAGTGCGCAACCAAATGGATTGGCTGCTGAATAGTGGTTGGGAGTCAGCGAACACGACTCCGATTGAGTTGCGCCGGGTGCGCACATTAACTGCTTCGGCTTATCTATTGCTGCTGCTCGGTGTCCCCTATCTGTTGCGTGCTTTTCAGTGGCAAATTGAAGTTCGCATGGTGGCCATTCCCTGTGCGATGCTATTGATGATGGCCTCCATCCTGTTGCTTCGCTTTACCAAAAAACTCTATCCCGCGTCCCATCTCGCCCCGCTGGCCCTTTATGTGGCGGGAGCCGGCGCCATCTATACCGGTGGTGGAATCGGCTCAATAGCAACCGGATGGTGGTTGGTCGTTCCCTTATTGGCAGGATTGCTGGTGAGTTTACGCACCGGCTTGATGTGGGGCATTTTGATTTTGCTGTCCCTGGCGCTGGTGCACTTTCTGCAGCAGCAAGGCATGCCTTTTCTGGATTTAACGCCGCCAGACTCGCGACCCTCCCAGGTGTTGGTGCAGTGCTTTGGTGTAACTGCGGCCATTCTGATTCTGATGAGCAGCTATCTTTCCCAGCTAGAACAGTCCGAGAAAACTCTGGCCCGTCAAAACCATGATCTCAAACTACATATTCAACGGGCAGAGCAGGCGGAAGAAGACGCCCAACGGGCAGTGCTGGCCAAAACCCGCTTTCTGGCTAATATGAGTCACGAATTGCGTACACCGCTTAATTCGGTGCTCGGCTTTTCGCAGCGTTTGAACAAACATGTATCCGGACGCCTGCAGAAGCGGGAGATTGATGCTCTGAATCACATTTTAATTAATGGCCAGCGCATGATGCGACTGTTGGATGATTTGTTGGATCTGTCGCGGATAGAAGCCGGCAGTATGACCTTGAGCAAAAGTCCGCTGGAGCTGCAGCAAGCGCTGGATCGAGCCTGGCGCGAGGTCGAGCCTGAGGCGCTGCGGGCTGGCAGTAATGTGAAACTGGTGTTTGGCAACAGTGTGCAGGTGATTGCTGACGGACAGCGTATTGTGCAAGTGCTGATTAGTATTCTGGCTCACAGCATCAAATATTCCGTCAAAAAAACGATTAATGTTGAGCTTGGAAATTTGCAGCAGGGCGGGTTGATTCAGGTTTGCTACTACGCCGAATTGCTTTCCCCGCCCGAGCAGTTGCGCTTGTTTGACCGCTACGATCATTTACACAGTAAATGTGCCAGAGAGGCAGGCAGCTCCGGTCTGGCGTTGCCTCTGGCGTGGGAACTGGTACTGTTGCATGGTGGTAAATTGACTTTACACCAGGACCCGACAGGTCTGACCTGTTTCAACCTCTTTCTGCCGACCGTTTAATTGAATCGAGCGGAATATGCAGGGAAGCAGTTTCATTTGCAAATGCAAGGTATTATCATCTGATCCCCCAATCTGTTGAACTGTTGTACAAATAGTCCGTCAGAGAGTGTTCATATGTATTCCACGGGAGCAATAAGTAATGGGTAAATACCTGAGTGTCGGGGCCCTATCATTGGTCATGTTACTTTCTGTCGCCGGTTGTAGCGAGAATAGCGATAAGAGCGACGGCGATAACGAACCAGCAAAGGCGAGTGCCGATACACCAGAAGTCGTGGTTTATTCATCGCGTAAAGAGCAATTGGTGAAGCCGCTTTTCGATTTATACAGTGAAGAGACCGGTGTTAAAATCACCTATATTACGGATGCAGCAGGGCCCCTTATTGCCCGCCTGGAAGCCGAGGGTGAGCGGACTCCCGCAGATATGCTGATTACCGTTGACGTGGGTAATCTTTGGCAGGCAGCGCATTTGGGGCTGTTACGCCCCATTCAATCCAAAACCCTGGAAGAAGACGTGCCCGATAAGTTTCAGGATTCGGAGCATCGTTGGTTTGGTTTGTCGGTGCGGGCGCGAACGATAGTTTACTCCACTGAGCGGGTTAAACCGGAAGAACTAAGCACCTACGAAAACCTTTCCACTGAAGACTGGAATGGGCGTCTGTGTTTGCGTACCTCAAAGAAAGTGTATAACCAATCACTGGTAGCTACGTTGATCGAACGTCATGGAATCGAACGCACCGAAGAAGTGGTCAAGGGGTGGGTAGATAATCTGGCCACGGACGTTTTTGCTGATGATACGTTGCTGATGCAGGCGATTGTTGCCGGTCAGTGTGATGTGGGGATTGTAAACAGCTATTACTTTGGGCGTATGCAAGCGGAAGACCCTGAGATTCCACTCAAATTATTCTGGGCCAATCAGGAGATCTCGGGCGTGCACGTCAATATCTCCGGAGCCGGTGTCACCAAGTATGCCAAACACCCGGGCGAAGCACAGAAGCTGATCGAGTGGTTGTCGCGGGGCGAGGCCCAGCGTATTTTTGGCGGCGTTAATATGGAGTTTCCAGTTAACCCAGCGGTTCCAGTGAATGACCTGGTGAAGTCCTGGGGCGATTTCAAAGCCGATCAATTGCCGGTCGAAGTTGCCGGGCAGCGTCAGGGCGAAGCGATTAAATTGATGGATCGCACAGGCTACCGATAATTGTCTGAACTGACACACCGCTACAACGAAGCGCAAAAGCCCGGTCTGCTCAGGCGGATCGGGCTTTTGCGTGCCGCAGCGTTGGTGCTGGCCACGATGGTGGCGGCACCTCTGCTGGTGGTGGTTTTGAGCTGGAACGGTATCGAAGCCGACCTGTGGTTACACCTGATACAAACCCAGTTGGGGCGGTTGCTCGGGAATACGTTTATATTGGTGCTCGGGGTGTCCATTTCGGTGCTGATATTGGGGGTGTCTTTGGCATGGTTGACGGCATCCTGCCAGTTTCCCGGGCGCAAGCTTTTCGATGTGGGTTTAATGCTGCCACTGGCTGTACCCGCTTATGTGATGGCGTTTGTAATGGTCGGGCTGCTGGATTATTCCGGCCCGGTGCAACAGCAGCTGCGCGCCTGGTTCGGTAGCGGCATTTCCTTCAGCTTTCGTGGCACCGGAGCCGTAGTAATGGTGATGTCACTGGTGCTCTATCCTTACGTGTATATGCTTTCCCGCAATGCCTTTTTGGCGCAGGGGCGCGAGCCTCTGGAAGCAGCACGTGTGTTGGGTTATAACCCGGTGTTGGGCTTTTTCAAAGTGGCATTGCCGATGGCGAGGCCGGCTATTGTGGCGGGATTGGCGCTGGCACTGATGGAAACCCTGGCGGATTTCGGTGCGGTACAGATCTTCAATTACGATACCTTTACCACTGCGATCTATAAAGCCTGGTATGGCTTCTTTGATATTCGTACAGCGGCGCAGTTGGCGTCCATTCTGTTGCTTATTGTGCTCAGCGGCCTGTTTGCCGAACGCAAAATACGTGGAGGAGCCGAATATTTTCAAAGTGGCAAGCGAGCGGTGGCCCACTCCCGTATCCCGTTACGGGGCGGCAGAGCCGTGGCGGCAACGCTTTACTGTGGTTTGGTGTTGACGCTGGCCTTTCTGGTTCCGGTAGCACAACTGGTCTTCTGGGTGGCCAAATATTCCTGGCGCGATCTGGATAGTCGATATATGGGGCTGGTGGGGCACACCCTATCACTGGCTGCATTGGCGGCGATCATCACCGTCGCTGCCGCGTTCCTGCTGGCGTTATACAAACGAACCTACAAGGGAAAATTGTCTGCTGCGGTGGTGCGGCTGGCAACCGTTGGCTACGCACTGCCCGGCTCGGTGTTGGCTGTGGGTATCATGCTCAGTTTTAATTGGTTGGATAGCATCGTTGCCGCTGTCCAGAGTGGTTTGGGATTCGCCGTGCAACCCTGGTTTGTGGGCGGGGTGTTGGCGCTGTTACTAGCTTACGCTACCCGGTTTCTGGCGGCGGCTTATGGGCCGGTCGAAACCAGCCTGGAGCGAATCAGGCCTTCGATTCCAGAAGCTGCGTCGATTCTGGGGGCACAGCCCATGGATATTGTACGCCGAATTTATCTGCCGATGCTGGCACCGGGCTTATTTACCGCTGCTTTGCTTGTTTTTGTGGATGTCATGAAAGAAATGCCGGCGACGTTGCTGATGCGCCCTTTTGGCTGGGATACACTGGCTGTGCGTATTTATGAAATGACTTCTGAAGGCATGTGGCCGCAAGCGGCATTACCCGGGCTCACACTGGTGCTGGTGGGGTTGATACCGGTGATAGTGCTGGTGCGCGGCTCCTCCCGCTAACGGGTTCGTTGGCGGCCCGCGTTTATTTGAGGCGGCTCTGGTCACCGTCCCTTCAGCTGAGTACAATGCGCCTCATTCGATAGCCCCACGCTTAAGCGCAACCCTCAAGACCGGAGCATTCAGCATGGCCCAGCGCACAGCCCTATATGAAAGCCATCTTCAAGCCGGAGCGAAAATCGTCGATTTTGGCGGCTGGGATATGCCCATCCACTATGGTTCGCAAATTGAAGAGCACAACAGCGTGCGGACCGATGCGGGCATGTTCGATGTCTCTCACATGACGGTGGTCGATGTGACCGGGGCGCAAAGTCAGGCCTACTTGCAGAATTTGCTGGCGAATAACGTAGCCAAACTGAAAGCGACCGGCAAAGCCCTTTATAGCGCAATGCTGGATCCGGATGGCGGCGTTATCGACGATCTTATTGTTTATAACATGAACGGTTGGTATCGGCTGGTCGTCAACTGCGCGACTCGTGAAAAAGACCTTTCCTGGATGCAGCAACAGGCCACAGATTTTGATGTGGCTCTACAAGAGCGTCCCGATTTCGCCATGATCGCAGTGCAGGGTCCCAATGCGATCCCTAAAGCCGCGGCCGTATTAGGCTCACCAAAAGCGGATGTGATCAACACGCTGAGCGTATTTGAGGGCCAGCCGAGCGAAGATTGGTTTATCGCCCGTACCGGCTATACCGGTGAAGACGGGCTCGAAATTATGTTGCCTGAAGGCCAAGCCGCTGATTTCTGGCAGCAGCTGATCGCCGGTGGAGTAGTTCCCTGCGGCCTGGGTGCCAGGGACACGTTGCGGCTGGAAGCGGGTATGAATCTGTACGGCTCCGATATGGATGAAGGTGTATCGCCGTTAGCGGCCGGTATGGGCTGGACTATAGCCTGGCAGCCCGAGGAGCGGAATTTCATCGGCAGGGCGTCCCTGCAACAGCTGAAAAATGACGGAGTTGCCATGAAACAGGTAGGCTTGGTGATGGAAACCCGGGGCGTCCTGAGGGGGCACCAGAAAGTGCTTATAGAAAACGTTGGCGAAGGGGAAATTACCAGTGGTACATTTTCACCTACCTTGGGCTATTCTATTGCTTTGGCCCGGGTGCCGGCAGGCACGGCAGCGACTGCACAGGTAGAAATCCGCGGCAGGTTACATGATGTCAGAGTCGTGAAACCGCCGTTTGTCCGCAACGGCAAGAAAGTATTTGAATAAATCTGTTTAGATCCGAGGAATCGAAACCATGAGCGATATACCAATCGAATTACGCTACCTGTCTTCGCACGAGTGGGTACGGGTTGAAGATGGCGTTGCCACCATCGGCATCACTGATCATGCCCAGAAAGCCATGGGCGATCTGGTGTTTGTGGAAGTGCCGGATATAGGCACGACTCTGGCGGCAGGTGACGAAGCCGGCGTGGTGGAATCCGTTAAGGCCGCTTCCGATATTTATACTCCGGTGTCTGGTGAAGTCATCGAAGTCAATGAGCGTCTGGAAGCGGAACCTGAACTGGTCAACTCTGATTCCTACGGCGAGGGTTGGATGTTCAAAATCCAGATGGCGGACGAACAGGAAGTGGAAAACACCCTGACCGCTGACGAATATCAGGAGCAGCTGGACGACGAATAAGCCGCTCAAGCCGAACACCGAGATCCCGCTAAACCCGCATCAGCATGCAACCAGCGCTGGTGCGGGATTTGCACGTTTAACTTCCTAATTCCCGATAGCCGATCTAACTTCCAGACTGGGGAAACCTGACATGCCCTATATACCCCATACCAATGATGATATTAAGCACATGCTCGATACCATTGGTGCCAAAAGTATCGACGATTTGTTCGATGAAATTCCCAAGGACATCATTGCCCAGCGGCTACAACACGTACCCGATGGTAAAAGCGAAATGGACACCTTGCGCATCATGAGCGATCGAGCTGCGCAGGACAGCAACAAGTTATGTTTCATCGGTGCCGGAGCATACGAGCATCACATTCCGGCAGCAGTGTGGGAGCTGGCGGGGAGGGGTGAGTTTTTAACTGCGTATACACCCTATCAGGCGGAAGCCAGTCAGGGCACTCTGCAACTCATCTACGAATATCAATCCATGGTCGCGCATCTGAACGCCATGGACGTTTCTAACGCCTCGTTGTATGACGGTGGCTCCGGTCTGGCCGAAGCCGTGCTCATGGCGGTACGGGCAAACCGCAAATCGAAGTCGAAAAAAGTATTGGTGTTGACCTCGGTGAATCCGCTGTACCGTGAAGCCACACTCAATATTGTGGAAAACCAGGGACTGGTGCTGGAAGACGTCGCATTTGGAAGCGGTACCGGTCGTACTTCGGTTTCTGATCTGAAGTCTTACGAAGGTCAGGACTATGCCGCATTAATTATTCAACAACCGAATTTTTTTGGTTCACTGGAAGATGTAAATGCGCTCACGGACTGGGCGCATGCCAACGCCATGCTGGTGATCGGGGTGGTTAACCCGACCTCTCTGGCCATTCTTACCCCTCCGGGTGAATGGGGCCAATCGGGTGCAGATATCGCCTGTGGAGAGGGACAGCCTCTGGGTGTGCCACTATCCTCCGGCGGTCCCTACTTTGGTTTTATCACCTGTAAGCAATCGCTGGTGCGGCAAATGCCGGGCCGTATTATCGGCCGCACCGTGGATATGGAGGGCCGACCGGGTTTTGCCCTCACATTACAGGCACGGGAGCAGCATATCCGGCGCTCCAAAGCCACTTCCAATATATGTACTAACCAGGGCTTGGCGATGACGGCGGCCACCATTTATATGAGTTTGCTGGGAGCCGATGGTCTTGAGCAAGTGGCGTTGGCCAGTCTTAACGGCACCTTGTCACTGCTCGATAAGCTAACCGCAATTGAAGGCGTGGAAAAAGTATTTTCGGCTCCGGTGTTTCACGAAGCAGTGATACGGGTCCCCAAACCTGCATCGGTGGTATTACAGACATTAGCAGATAAAGGAATACAGGGCGGAATAGATCTGGGTGTGTATTATCCGGGAATGGAATACTGCATTTTACTTTGCGTCACAGAAACAAAAACGGAAAGCGATCTGCAACTTTATGCCGATGCTTTACTTGCTGCATTGAAGTAATCCCGTCGCTGGATATAAACGTTATTTTGTGGAACTGAAACCATGCTGATTTTTGAAAAAAGCCAAAGTGGACGCCGCGCAACGTCACAAGCACCATCAGCGCAAACCATTGGAGACAATATTCCCGATGAATTGCGTCGCAAACAAAAACCCCTTATGCCCGAAGTGGGAGAAATGCAGGTGGTGCGGCATTACACCAACCTTTCCCGGAAAAATTTCAGTATCGACACCCAGTTTTATCCTCTGGGTAGTTGCACCATGAAATACAATCCCCGAGGCGCCCACCGCGGCGCCATGTTACCGGGTTTCTTAGCGCGTCATCCGCTGGCACCGGAACAGCATAGTCAGGGCTATCTGGCCTGCCTTTATGATTTGCAGGAAGTGCTCAAAGACGTCACTGGAATGAAAGGCGTGTCATTAACCCCGATGGCCGGAGCCCAGGGTGAGTTCGCCGGGGTGGCAATGATCCGGGCGTATCATGAAGCACGCAATGATCATGAGCGAACGGAAATACTGATTCCGGAAGCGGCCCATGGCACCAACCCTGCTACAGCGGTAATGTGCGGATACAAAGTGCGGGAGATCCCTGTCGATAAACACGGTGATGTGGATCTGGCGGCTTTAAAAGCTGCTGTGGGTCCGCACACGGCGGGACTTATGATGACGAACCCATCGACGTGCGGTGTGTTTGAACGTGAAATTAAAGACATTGCCAAAGCGGTACATGAGGCAGGCGGATTATTATATTACGATGGCGCCAACCTCAATGCGATCCTGGGTAAAGTGCGCCCCGGCGACATGGGTTTCGATGTGTTGCACATGAACCTGCATAAAACCTTTGCCACACCCCATGGTGGCGGTGGCCCCGGAGCGGGACCTGTGGGGGTAGGTGAAAGATTGTTGCCGTATCTTCCGACCCCGATAGTGGGCAAAGAGGAAATCGATGGGAAGGCACAATATCGCTGGTTAACGGAAAAAGATATTCCCGGCACCATCGGCCGCCTGTCCACCTACATGGGGAATGCCGGCGTGTTATTGCGGGCTTTCTTTTACGCCAGCGTTCTGGGCAGGGAAGGCATGCATCGTGTGGGCGAGTTTTCTACGCTGAATGCTAACTACATGATGAAAAAGGCCGCTGCCGCCGGTTTTCAGCTGGCTTATCCGGATCGTCGGGCAACCCATGAGTTCATCATAACCCTGAGTAAAGAGGCCAAAGATCTGGGGGTTACTGCAATGGATTTTGCCAAACGCATGCTGGATTATGGCTACCACGCACCCACTACTTATTTCCCCTTGCTGGTGCCGGAATGTTGGCTGATTGAGCCAACGGAAACGGAAGCGCCCGGCGAGTTGGATGGTTTTATTGAGGCCATGATCAAGATACGCAAAGAGGCGGAAGAAACGCCGGACCTGGTGAAAGGGGCGCCCTACACCCAGCCGGTGCGACGTCTGGATGATGTGAAGGCCGCCCGTGAATTGGATTTGGTGTGGCAACCAGAACAGAAGCAATCGGTGTAACTGAGGCGTTGACAGGCTTCGGGCTCGCGTTTAGATTCAAAGTCTCTCATTTTTTTCAACCAGGACGATGTACTATGGGTTTATTCAGCTTTGTACGGGAAGCAGGTGGCGCACTAGGTAGTAAGGTCTATGATCTGACGCATGGCGATGAGGATCTCAATAAACCCGTTACCATAACGCCGGAACGAATGAATGAGTTGCGTAAAGCGAATATTGAGCGCAGCGTGGCAGAACTGAATTTGGGAGCCGATCCGTTCAGCGCGGATGTAGATGGTGAAAAGGTGGTATTGACCGGCTCTGTACCGAGCCAGGAGGTCAGTGAAAAAGTAACACTGGTGGCCGGAAATCAAAATGGAATTTCCCAGGTTGATTGTCAGTTGCAGGTGGCTGAGGCAGCGGCAACAGATTCACCCGTCAGCACTGAATCAGCGCAATTTTATACGGTAAAGGCCGGGGATACCTTAAGTCAGATTGCAAAAGAAACGCTGGGTCAGGCGAATTACTATATGAAAATATTTGAAGCCAATAAACCCATGCTATCCGATCCCGATAAAATTTATGTCGGTCAGAGTTTGCGTATACCGCAGGAATAGACCGGGCCGCAGGCTGGTGCAACCTCAGCCTGAATTCGATTTGCTGGGAATAAAAACAAAACGCCGACCGGAATCTGTGTCGGCGTTTTGTTTTTCTGACGTTATCTTCGTGCTAACCAACAGGCTTGGTCAGACCTTAGAATTCCTGCACTGTGGGACGAACTACGATATCGTTGACGTCCACATGATCCGGCTGTCCGATAGCAAATTGGATGGCCTGCGCAATCACAACCGGGTCGATAGCCTCTTTTGCATATAATCCGGCAACGTATTGCTGTGCTGCCGGATTGCTGATGGTTTGGGGAAGCTCAGTGGCGACCGCGCCGGGTGAGATTAGGGTAGTTCGGACATTTTTTCCTACTTCCAGTCGCAAGCCTTCAGTAATGGCTCGCACCGCAAATTTGGTACCGCAATACACCGCACCTGCAGCCATCACTTTCTGGCTGGCAACGGATGCAATATTAATAATATGTCCGTTACCGCGTTCCATCATACCGGTTAACACCGCTGCAATTCCGTTTAAAACGCCTTTGATATTCACGTCGACCATGCGATCCCACTCGTCAACTTTCATTTCTGCCATACGTGAAACCGGCATGAGACCGGCATTGTTAATCAATACATCCACCGGGCCAAAGACCTCCGTAGCGGCATCGGCCAGAGCCTTGACCTGGTCTCTTTGAGTGACATCGGTTACGCGGTAAGCTGCGCTCCCTCCGGCAGAGCCAATATCATCGACCAGAGCCGCCAGACGTTCTTCCCTGCGCGCGCCGAGCATCAATTTAGCGCCCTGTTCCGCAAGTAACTTGGCGGTGGCCTCGCCTATACCACTGCTGGCACCGGTGATAACGATAACTTTTCCTTCAAGCCCAGACATATTTAATTCCTTTTTGGTGAATAAACGTTTGAAAGTAAGCCGGCTTTCACCGGCTACGGTTAATCCGTGAAATTGATAAAGTGTTTTGCATGCGGTGGAAACTTGGAGTAGCATTTTATCCATTAAATGAATGATCATTTAATGGACTGCTTTCTTAAGGGAAATTATCAATAATGAAACAGGAGCACAAAAATATGAGCAGTGAAACGGTCAATATCTATGACTTAATGGCCTGTAATGTTTATATGGATTTTGATACACCGCTACCAAAGGAGCAGCATAAATTCCTTCTCGCATTCCACCCGACAGGCGGACGTCCGGTGCATGAGCTGGTCGAAACCATCACGGCTATAGGTCCGAATGGCTATGAAGTGGATATCGCTAACCAAGAATTTACGCGATCTAACCTGAATGGATGGATTTATGACCGAACTACCAACTCGCATTGGTATATGGTGAATCTGACGACGGGCTTTATGGATCCAGGAGAATACCGGATCGTTGTGCAGTGCAAGGATGGGGCAACGACGGAAATATCCCGGACACAGGACAATACATCCACTGATAGGATGACGACCGCGTATTTGCAGAACCGGGAAAAACTGAAAAACAGTTATCACCCCGGTCAGAATGAGAAATTGCCCGACGGCGCGCCGTTGCACAATATTAAAGTGACATGCGATTCGCTCAGTGAGCTATCAGGAGTGGATGCGTATTATGTTTTTCGTTTATGCGAAGCTGCCAGTGCGCTAGAATTCGATACACAGAACCTGTATTGGTGGGATAATATTTTTCTACAGCGGCTGACGAACCCGGAAGCCGGTAAAAACCGAACCACTCTGGTATTGGGTGCCGCGTTAAAACCCGATACTGCCTATACGTATTTTTGCGAATTAACGGATAGTAATAGTATGGGTGGAACAAATATTTGTATTTTTCAGCCTCACCAAACCTTTCACTCTTAAAAATACAGTAACATAGTGGTCATACATTCGCGTTCGTCCATGGTTAGTCTAAATGCCGATAAATAAAGTGGTAGAAAAAAAATCCCGCAACATCAAGCGCGAAGTGATTCTTAGCGCTGCGCTGAAGGTCTTCGCTTCCGGTGGAGTGAATGGTGTGCCAATGCCAAAATTAGCACAGGAGGCGGGTATCAGTACCGGGCTTATCTATCGCTATTTTGATAGCAAGGAAGCACTTGTAAATGAGCTATATCAAGAGCAGAAATTGAATATGGCAACCGGTTTGTTTTACAACTTACCGGATACCGACGATCCTTATGTTTCGTTCTGCGAGGTATGGAAACGCATGGTGGATTATGCAACCAATAAGCCGGAAACGTTCCGCTTTTTGGAGCTGCAGGATCATCGTCCTTATTTAACAAGAAAAAGCTTTCTTGTAGAGAAGGGCATGCTGACTCCGTTGTTGGCTTATTACCAGAGTATGCAGGATAGTAAAATCTACCGCTCCGATATGCGGGCAGAAGTGTTGATGACGCTGTTCTGGGGTGCTTTTGTGAATTTGTTCAAAGCCCAGGGTGATAAGTTGCTGGTGTTATCCGATAAGGATATTTTGGACGCCCGTGAAAGCAGTTGGCACTTTTTGATTGGAAAATGATTTAGGTAACCCCCCCTCCGTAGCGAATATATAAAAGTAAGTTTAATAGCGAGTTAGCTATCATTCCCACTGAAGGTGTTTGGTGGGATATCTTCCCTATTTGCATTCCTGTACTATTATAACAGTGTCTACTTAAGACAAATAACAGCATTCTCACTAATACGATTTCAGTCGTGAAATCACTGCGTCTAAGGCAGGTGCGTTAGCACGAATGCGAACCTGCACTCCTAAAATTTAATTCGACGACCTTACACTGCTTAAACAATAATAAAAAAGGAAAATCCATCATACCCATGGTACCAAATCGAAAGAAAATTAACGGAAACGTAGTGCCCAAATTGATGTTCGCCTTTGCGCTGATATTTTTCAGTGTGCTTTACGGCATGGTGGCGGCCAATAATCGCCTTTTTCCTTATTACACACTCATTGAGGCCGGGGCCGCAATCACGCGATTGATGCCGGAAAACAAGTCCTTGCTTTGGTATTTTATTAAGACAGAGCAGGATCAAGCCGTCACGGTTCAAGATGAAGAGATGATGGCGCCGGGCCTGACCAAGGTGGTGGCTGTGGAAGGGGATCACAGTCTGTCAGTAAAAGTAGTTAACGCGCAGGGAGATCCTGCCCAGCGATGGCGCATTGAGTGGAATAACGTATGGCCTGCAGCGCCGGATTATCTTGATTGGGCGGAAGTGCCGAAGGCGCGACCGGGAACGCACATTCACGGTGCTGAAATTGCTGATAATGGTGACTTGATTTTTAATTTTGAGCATCTGGGTTTGGTACGAATGGATGTCTGCGGGAATGTTGTATGGAAATTACGTTACCGCACACACCATTCGGTCTTTATTGATGAACAAAGCAATATCTGGGTGTCGGCACAAATCAATCACAAAAATGCCATTGAAAAGCTACCGCTCTATCGCCCACGATTCATAGAGCCCATGATTCTTAAGGTTTCTCCTCAAGGCGAAATCTTGATGGAAAAATCGGTATTTGACTTGTTGATAGAGAACAATCTGGAAGGCGCTCTTTACGTTCAGGCATCGGATAACCAGTTTCCTATTTCAGGCGGGGATACTTTGCACTTGAATGATGTCGAAGTATTTCCAGCCTCACTGCAGGAGGGCTTTTTCAAGGCCGGTGATATTATGATTTCATTGCGTAATGCCAACACGATCGCAGTATTCGATCGACATTGGAAACTCAAATACTCGGTGGCAAATGAGTTTGTACGCCAACACGATCCGGATTTCATTGACGGCAATACGATTTCCATTTTCGATAACCATAACATGTCAACACCCGGGCACGAACCGGTTCCGGCAAGCAGGATATTGTTAAAAACCGTGCCGGACGGAGCCCTCAATGTCGCCTATTCAGGTACTCAAAAGCAACCTTTCTTTACGAATATTATGGGTAAACACCAGTGGCTTGAAAACGGTAACCTATTGATTTCTGAGAGTAGATTTGGAAGGGCGTTGGAAGTTACTTCTGCGGGTACCAAAGTTTGGGAGCTGTATAACATTGTTGAGCCAGGTTGGCTTGGTATTATCGAGGAAGTTGAGCGCCTTCCCGCCAGTTATGACGCTGAATTTTTCGCGCAAGCACGGCAACGCTGTGAACCGCATCAGCAGGCTGTGAATTAATCTTGGATTACAAAATCGAGGAAGCAGATATCATGAAACAAAAACTGTATTTATTAGCAGCCATGTTGTTCGTATCGTTACCCGGCGTGGCGAGCGCTTATGTGGGGCCGGGGGCGGGTTTGTCCGCAATCGGTTCATTGTTGGCCTTGTTGCTGGCCATTGTTGTCGCCTTTGTCGGCTTTTTCTGGTATCCGATAAAACGATTAATCGGGGGTAAGAAAGGCGGTGCCACGATCGAAGAGGACACCATCGAAGTTGAGCAGGACGCAGTTGCCGTTAAGGAAAAATCTGAATAGTGGTGAACTGGGTCGGTGGCGCTTTTATTGTGTTTGCCTTTTTCGGACTGCTCAAGGCATTTCGTGTGATTGAGGTGAGCAAAGATGTGATTACATTGTCGTCCACCGTGATGAGCACGATGACTGACAACAGTATGAGTGATCTGGAAAAGGAAAAAGCCATGCAGTCTTTTTCCATTCGCTTTTTTAAATATTTTATCAGCATATTGATTGGCAGCGCGCTGGCGATTGCTATCCCCGTTTTAGTGTTGTGGGGGTTGCAACAGCTCGGGCTGCTTTCGCTGGATGATATCATCGCAACAACACTCACCTGGGAATTCATAACGATAAGCTGTTTGCTTGGGCTTGCGCTTTTGACCATCCCCAGGTTACGGGGTTGATACGTATTGGACTTTGCCAACAATTATTCCGCTCTTGATCGACTGGTCCACAACATCGCGTTTTCAAGCAGGGGGGCACAAATCGGGCTTTCGGCATTGGAAGACAAAGTGTATGCGCGGCAGCTGGACGCCATAAACCCCCATAAACCGGTTTTTGTCACAGCGCTGCCCAGAGCGGGAACAACACTGCTGCTTGAAATGTTAGAGCGCAGCGGGCAATTCGGGGTGCACCTCTATCGAGATATGCCGTTGCTGTTGACGCCGATATTCTGGTCAAAGGTGTCAGCCTCATTTCGCCGCGAAGATACCCCCCGTGAACGCGCTCATGGCGATGGAATGATGGTGAGCGTGGAAAGCCCGGAAGCCTTCGAAGAAACGATCTGGGTTGAGTTCTGGAAAGAACAGTATCAAGCCCGTTCGGTTAAACCCTGGCATCCGAAATTCAAGCACGCAGAATTCGAGCGGTTTTTTAATAACCATATAAAAAAAATATTATTGCTTCGGCAAACCAATGGCGTGACGCCGATGCGGTATTTGTCGAAAAATAATATGAACATCGGGCGCATTGAGTATATCTGTAAAGCATTTCCCGAGGCTCAAATCGTTGTGCCGTTTCGTAGACCGTTGCAGCATGCCGCTTCATTACTAAAGCAGCACCTGGGGTTCTTGAAACTGCACCACGACGATGCCTTTGCGAAACGTTATATGCGTGAAATTGGGCATTATGATTTCGGGCAGAATTTAAAGCCGATTAATTTTAATGGCTGGGTAGACAACTATTCCACACTATCCCCGGATACTCTGGAATTTTGGTTGCGTTATTGGTTTGAAGCATACCGTTATATACTGGATCATAAGCAGGCTAATGTGGCGCTATTTTGTTTTGATAGCTTCAGTCGTAAGCCCGATTCAAGTTTGCGTGCCCTGGCAACGAATCTGCAGTTGCCGGACATTGAATCGTTTGTAGCACTATCAGGGCGCGTGACAGAGCCCAAAACCCACAATATCGATACTAGTGCACTGCCTGATGAGCTGATGAACGCAACCCAGGCGCTGTTCGAGCGTTTGAATGCTGGTGCAATCAACCTGGTATCACAAAGCGGGGCAAATAGTTTCAGCGAACAATGAAACCTAATGGGGCCTGGATTATAATCGCCGCAATTCTTCTATGGTTGCGTCACGCACATTGCGGATTTCCGCATGCAAATGCAGCCGCTTTCCCGCATAAGCGTTATTGCCATCAACGGTGACGGTGTCTTCATCAACGACGACCACGCGAACCGGAATCTCGCCTGACTCGGTTGTTGCGTTTATTTGCATGCCTACTTCCAGCTTATGTCCGCTGCTTTCGAAAAGGTCTAAGGGCAGGGTTTGTAATAGTGCCTCGTTGTGTAACCCGAATCCCTGCTGCGGTTCAATTGCCGAATCGATCACATCGCCTGTGCGTCTACCTTCCAGCGCCGTTTCGATCCCCTTCGGAAACTGCCGTTGGCCATGGACATAAAGGGCAGGCAGATAGTCTTTGGTGGTTTCTATTGTCTCACCGGTGTCGTCTTTCAAAGTGAAATGCAGGGCCACCAGTTTGCCGTTCTGAATGGTTTCCATTTGTTTCTCTCCCTTTGTTCCCCGTTTTTACCCCGCCAACAGAATCACATGCATTCTTGGGAGGAGCTTTTAATAGGTCAGGCTGGAGAAGTGATCAGCAGCGTGGAACGTATTTGCCCATTCCCATTCCTGATAGCTCAACTTGCCATAAGCGAAGTGCTCGTAGAGCTCTGATTCCGCTGTCAGGTTATTTTGGAAATAGGTGATGGCATTGCGCAACTTATCAAACGCTTCCACTAATGGTCCATCATCGGCAATTTCACCTTCCAGAGATGGAACCGGTGCAGTCAGGTTGTGAGACATATAACCTTGCGCCACAAACGCGGCGAAGGCAACATATTGAACCGCTTGCTGTGCATTGGAATCGTAGCTGGCGAACCCCTTCCAACTGCCCTCCACGGTATGTGCAAGGTGGATTAAAACCTTATAGAGTGACCATTCCTGCTGCATTTCGAGGGTGTCCAGGTTATTTTCGATGAGCGCCAGCTCCACCATCACCTGGTTGAAATCATTAAAACGAAGCTTGCGCGCACCACCACCGCAGCCAGCCAGTGAGCCCAAGCTAATGGCAGCTGCACTACCAATGCTTAAGCGTAAAAATGCTTTGCGGCTGATTTTGCCCGGGCTGTCCGTGTTTTTCGAATGATTATTTTTATTCTTCATTGGCCGCTCTCTCATGGGTCTTCTGGAATTAATCGGCTACCTAACTTATTGTGGTAGTACTGGTTTCAGATTATAAGGTAGGCAACTATGCAAAATCGCCCGTACATTGGGATGGGGTCTTCATGATTAGAGCGAAATGCATGAAAAATGGCGTAATAACAACAGGTGATTCGGGCCTGGTGCAGCAGTGGCAGGATCAGGGTGAGGGGTTTCTGTGGCTGGATATGGCCGGAGAGGATCTGAGGAAGGAAGCGCAACTGCTATTATCCTTGGGGTGTCATCAGCTCGCCATTCAGGATACGCAGCGGCCCAGGCATCCTCCCAAGTTCGAGGACTTTGAATCCAACACATTTATTATCTATCGCGGCTTCGAAAAGTTTGACCAGGAAATAGTGGTGGAGCATGTTCAGGTGGCGTATTTCGTCGGTAAGAATTTTGTTATCACGCGCCGCAGCGGTCAGTCGTTCGGGGTGGAAGCCATGTGGAACGCCGAAGCGGACCTGATGCGCTATATGGCAGAACCTGCTTTGTTATGCACCCGCATCATCAATACTTCCTTGAGCGGCTATATCGACCGGGTGCTGGATTTGGAAGATGTGATCACCCTGATGGAAGATCAGATGCTGGACCGGCCAACTGATACCTTAATGCAGCAACTGGTTTTGTATCGCTCCCGCTTGCGTAAGCTCAACCGCATATTTCGCTACCACGAAAAAGTGTTCGGGGAGTTGTTGCGGGAGTCAACCGAAGTGATGAATATGGAAGATTCCGGGCTATATCACTCTACACAGGATGTTTTCGATAAGTGTGAGCGACTAAGCAGCCTTGGACAGCTTTTTTACGAGCAATGTGGTGATCTTATCGATGGATACCTGTCCCTGACGTCTCACCAACTGAATAAAACCATGCAGGCGCTCACGGTTATTACAGCGATTTTTGTGCCATTGGGTTTATTGTCCGGTATTTATGGCATGAATTTCGATCATATGCCGGAGCTGCATTCAACCTACGGGTATTACATTTTGTTGAGCGTCATGGTGACTGTAGCAATCACGTTGTTGTTGTTTTTCAGAAGGCGTGGCTGGCTTTAACGGGATCTATTCGGCATCTTCGGGCTGTTCTGCATAGGCAATGAGTTCCAGCGCCACTTGTTCCCGTATCGCCGCTTGATTATCGGGTTCAAGTTGGTATTTTTTTGCCAAAATTGCAAAATCCTCATCCCGGAGGGAGACCGTTAAACGTGGCCGTACCGGTTTTTTGTTGTACGGCAGCCCGAGAATTTTCCTGATCAGATCCGGCGGGTTCAGATTTTGGTTTAATGCGGATTGCTTAATGGTTTTTTGTGCTTCTGCTGAGATATCAAAGGCTACCTGAACGGCTTTAATTGCCTGCTTTTCTTTCTGCCATCGTTCATTCATATATAACGTTCCGCCCGGAAGCAACGACAGCGGCCCCGATCGGAAGCCGCCTTTTGCATTTTAGAGTACAGCTCATAATATCTTGTCTGGCTATTTTCTGGAGGACTTAATGCGCTCCAGAATAGCGGATGCGTCGGCCTGGCCTCCAACAATACCAGCTTCCTGCAGTTTGGTCTCAAGTTGGTTGCCATCGGCTTCGCTTTTCAAAAGTTCACCCGCTTCCATCTGATCCTGTTTCATCTCCTGGCGTTGCTTAATGCGTTCAAGGGAATCCCGTGCCGAGTTTAGACTGGAATTATTGGCAGCGACATTCTCAACTACCTGCTCCGTTGCTTTCTGTACTGACTCTGTGGTGCGTACGATGGAGAGTTCGCGTTCATGATCGGCTATTAGCTTCTCTGCACTTTTAACATGCGATTTCAATTGCCTGATCTGGCTATCCAGACGGGAAACAGTTGTCATCTGTTCTGACTTTTCATTTTCCATCACCGCAATTTTCCCGGCCACTACCAGGGCCAGGGCTTCATCTTCCTGTTCCAGTGCTTTACCGGCATAGGATTCGTGCTGGTGGATGTCGTCTGTTAGCTGGCTGAGCTTACGTTCCGACTGCATCCTGCTTGCCATAACCTCGGCCAGATTCTTCTTTGCTTGTTCGATTTTCTCTTTAGCGAGTTTAATTTCCTGTTCCAATATGCGGATCCCGTTTGAGTCAACAATAGCGCCACCCATTTCACGTGCACCGCCACGAAGGGCTGTCCAGATTACATTTAATACACTGCTCATAACCTTGCTCCTGATTGTGTAGTTTGGATGGGTTGGTTAAACCAAGTATTCTTCGATGGCTTCAAGAGCATCGTAGGCGTTGGCAGATAGTGTCACCAATTCTTTGCAGATATCATCGAAGCTGCTGCTGGTGGCCATGGCACCAAATACAACGTAGTAGCTTTCGATAATGGCAAAAGAACTTAGAGGCATGGCCACATTCAGTTCCAGCATGGTTTGATTCAGATCGGCGAGTTTGCCGTTCTGGATTTCGTTCTGTTTGCACAGGTAGGTGATGCAAAGGATCTGAGTATCGGTGATGGTTATAAATATCGGCATGGCATCGAGTTCGGATACCATTACCTGCAGTACTTCCTGCTCGCCTTTGATAGGCAGACAGTTAAAGGTATGTCCTTCGTAATTGATCTGGCCCAGCTGAAACGTGAGTTCCTGGGTACGGGTCATGGCTGTCTCCTTTCTGACATATTATGTCGGGTTCTGGTTAGGCTAAATCTGATGATCTTCCAGGTCAAGGCTTTCTCTTTAAGGTGTCGCAATCATGTTATTTTCCAGTTTCTCTAAAGGAGTGATGTGATCGGTGCACGTGAGGGGTGTCGATTTCCCTAACGTAGCGGGAGCAAATTTTAGAGCTAATTAGACACAAAGATTGCTATGTCTGTGGCCGCCCTGTTGTATGAATTGTCGGAGTCGTTGTGATTCGCCTGGGTGTTTGAATGCGAAAACGAGCGATATCGAACTATGAAAAGTTGGTGTTGATTGAAGAGATTATCGGGATCTGCCTTTGGAGCAGTCATATTACTGGATTCTCGATGCAAACCAATCAGTCTGCTTTCCGGTCGGGTTTATTTCATTAAAGCCAGTTTCTCTCGGCGGCTCATCTTTTTGACGGCCGCTTCGCGGATGGAAGCAGAAGAACGGTTCTCGGAGACTTCAGAATACACCAATTCGACCGGGCGGCGTGCTTTCGTGTACTTGGCTCCGGCCTTTCCCTGATTGTGCTCCCGGGTCCGCCGCTCCAGATCTGTTGTAATGCCGGTATATAAGCTGCCATCCGCACAGCGGAGAATATAAAGGTACCAGCAACTACTCATTTTCAGCGCACACATTCTTTTCCTGGCTGGGGTAGGTTGATTTGTCCGGTCAATATAAATAAACATTGGTTAACTTGCGAGTCTATCAAGCGGTAGCGCAGTTCCCTATACTGTTTGTCTTTAATCTTATCAGTCCTTAAGCGAGATATCTGTGGATACCAATGTGGTTCTGACTTTTGCGTTAATCGGTGTGATAGGCATCAGTTGTCAATGGGTGGCCTGGCGTCTGCGTTTGCCTGCGATATTGTTTTTACTGCTTGCGGGCATTATTTCAGGGCCGGTTATTGGCTGGCTGAAACCGGATGAACTGTTAGGGGATATGTTGTTTCCGATGGTATCAATGGCGGTCGCAGTGATTTTGTTTGAAGGCAGCCTGACCCTTAAATTCAAAGAAATTCGGGGCATGGAAAATGTAGTTTGGCGCATCATCACAGTAGGGGTGTTGGTGAGCTGGCTCAGTATGTCTTACTTCTGTTGGTGGCTGCTGCAGATCGATTGGCATATCGCGTTGTTGTTCGGGGCGCTTGTGGTGGTTACAGGACCTACGGTTATTGTACCCATGTTGCGTACAGTGAGGCCAAACGCGCGTATCACCAATATCTTGCGCTGGGAGAGTATTTTGATTGATCCGCTGGGGGCATTGCTGGCGGTATTGGTGTTTACGTTTATCGTTGCAGAATCCAGCGGTGGTAACGAATGGCTGGCGGTGGTGTTGGTCTTCAGCAAGATCATTCTGATCGGTACCTTGCTGGGTTGTGGTGCGGGTTACCTATGTGGATGGTTGTTGCGTGCGAATGTAATTCCCGGTTATTTGCATAATGTATTTATATTGATTTCCGTGTTCGCGGTGTTTGCGTTTTCCGACACACTGGAACATGAGTCCGGTTTGCTAGCGGTGACCATTATGGGCATCTGGATTGCCAATATGCGGGGCGTCGATACAGAAAACATCCTCGATTTTAAAGAAAGCCTGAGTATTCTGTTAATCTCCGGCTTGTTTATCCTGCTCGCCGCCCGTGTGGATCTGGAGGGGTTAATTGATTTGAGCTGGCAGGCGGTGGCGATGTTGGCTTTTGTTCATTTTATTGCGCGCCCGTTAAAAATTGCGACAGCAACACTGGGAAGTTCATTGACCTGGCAGGAAAAAACCATGATTTCCTGGATCGGGCCGCGCGGTATTATTGCTGCTGCCGTGTCTGCTCTGTTTGCTTTGCGACTGACGCAGCTTGGTTTTGAAAACGCGGATTTGTTGGTCACGCTGACGTTCGTCATAATTATCGGTACCGTCGTGTTTCAGAGTCTGACGGCAAAGCCTTTGGCTAAAATGTTGAAGGTAGTGGAACAATCGCCTCAGGGGTTGCTCTTTATCGGTGCTAATGCTGTGTCCCGTACTATTGGCAAAGCGGTGCAGGACAATGGTTTTCAAGTGATGTTGGCAGACAGCTTCCGAAATAATGTGCGGCAAGCGCGGATGGCTGGGTTGAAAGTATTCCACGGTAACCCGGTATCGAGTCTGGCGGAAAAAGAGATTGATTTGGTGGGGTTCGGCCGCTTGATCGGTGTGTCCCAGAATGATGATTTGAATATATTGGCGGTACAGCGCTATCAGCGAGAGTTTGGCAAAAATCGGGTGTTTTCGTTACCGAGTCAGGCTAGTCAGAAGAAAAGCGACCGCAATGTGGTGTCGGAGGAAATGCGGGGCATGCCCCTGTTTTCCAAAGACGCGACTTATAGTCGGTTGGCGAGCCTGATTGCTCAGGGCGCGGAAATGCGTACAACCAGTTTGAGCGAAGAATTCACGCTACAGCATTATTTTGAGAAATACGGCGGTAACGCCATACCCATGTTCATTATTAATGTCAAAAAGCGTTTGATGGTGCTCAGTGAAGCGCCCACGCCGGAAGATGTAGAGCCGGGTTGTAAAATCATTTCGCTGGTGAAAGTGGAAGAGGCAATCGAGAAAAACATCGAAAACAAAAAGCAGGAAGCCCTGAAATAGTCCGACGATGGCCGCACCCTGTTGTCGCTATAGGGGGGCGCGGCCCGAGCCGAAAATATTAAGGCATAAACACAAATTGCTGGGGTGCCGTCTGTAAAATCAAATCACCATGTTGATCCAGTGCATTGACCTGCCAAGTGTAGGTAGTGCCGGGATTCAGGTGATTAATCAAGTCTGCGGACAGTTGTGTGCTGGTGGAGGTGGAGGGCAGCAACAAGCGCCCCACAAAATCCGAGGACGATAACATGTCCGTGCCGGTTAGTTGATGGATCTGGAGTTCGTACACGCGGGTGTCCGGAATGACTGGCCACCTGAGTTTGGAGGTGGCGGTCAGGTTGGCCGGACCGGCGCTTGCCGGTGCCTCACTTTGTTTGACAAAATTTTCAACCACGTCGTATTGCAGGGCGCTGCTCAGCTGCGGATTGGGGCAGGCGGTTTCGGCTCCGGTCATCGCCATGCCGGCGGCTGAGGGCGAATCTATACAGAAACGTAACAAATGCCGTCCTAAGGTTTGTGTGGGTAGTTTCGGGCTTAGCAGAAATTCGGTCGATTCACTCACCGGTTTATTTACGGTGGCCAGCGTTTTGTAGGTAAGCGCCCCTTGCGGTTCTACCAGAGCCAGTTGCCAGCGTCCGGCCAGGGTGCCGCGACCGGAAAAGCGCACGAATAGCTGGGCCTGTAAGGGTAACCCCTGAGCCACTTGTTGGCGGAAGCGCTGCGGCTTGAAGGTCAGTTGCAGGCTGTGCGCCGTCAGGCTTTCCTGTTCCAACTTCTGGGTGGCGACGTCTTCTTTGCTCTTCAGGTTAATATCGACAGCCGCTTCGGTGGTGCTGGGCAATTCGGAGCCAGTAGTAAAAACCCGTTTGTATTCCAGCTTACGATGCCCCATGTCGTACCATTTTTTTGCTTCTTCTGCGGTCAGCGTAAGGGATTCTTCAAAATAGATGGGGCCAGCGCCCTTGTTCAGGTTGAACGGATTATTCAGTGTTTTCAGGACGGTGTCCGTGGTCGTGTCGCGCAGCGTTCCCTGGGGTGAAAAAGCGCCACTTTCATGTACCGGATTGGTGGAGATGACCCAGCGGATCTCTATGGTCTGGCCTTCTTCAACGGTGACTTCAGCCCGTTTCGGGGAGCTGCTGGCGCCAATCAGGTCGGCAAAGCTGTTGACACAACAAAGCAGTGCAGCCAATGCCGTGGTCAGGGTCACGGCTCTTTTCGAAAAACAAAACATGGCATACTCCGGCAATTTTGGGATCACTTAGACTGACCATCCGGTGAGGTCGGGCTGGTCGGAGAGTGAGTCTACCTAAGCTGGTTACAGGATGCCAGAGTCTAATTGTTATACACTTGACACGGTGTATCCTGAGTGAACCCACTGAATTTATAACTATTTTTGCTATGTTGCCGTCCATGGTATGGGTAGCGTCGGCATTTGGGTATAATCGCCGCGCGATATATGTGCCCATCAATTGCACCGATGCCTGCACCTTTTTATTTGTAGCAGATAACCTGAGAGGCTCCATGTCAAAGGACAATGTTCCCCATATCCGTTTGAAAAACAAAGAAGATCGACGTATCAAGAGCGGTCATCTGTGGATTTATAGTAACGAAGTCGATGTGGAAAAGACACCGTTGCATGGCTTTATAGCGGGCTCTGAAGTGATTATTGATGACTCGTCAGGCAGACCGATCGGGCGTGGTTATGTGAATCCGCAGTCTTTGATCTGCTGCCGAATCCTGAGCCGGGACTGGCGTAAGGGTTTGGACCGTTCATTTTTACAAAGCCGGCTCCAGTGCGCATTGGCGTTACGGGAGGCGGCGTATTCGCAGCCCTTTTATCGCGCGGTATACGGTGATAGTGATGGCTTGTCCGGGTTGGTGATTGATCGCTTTGGTAATTATCTGGTCGCGCAATTGAATACCGCCGGTATGGAGCGTTTAAAGCCCCTTCTGCTGGAAGCCATGCAGACGGTTTTTGAACCGCGCGCTATTTTGTTCCGCAATGATAGTCCGTTGCGGGAGCAGGAAGGTTTGAGCCTGGAAGTGGAAGAGGCGGTGGGCGAATGGCCGCAGACATTACAGGTTCTGGAAAATGAGGTGTCTTTTACTATTAACAGCAAGGACGGCCAAAAGACGGGCTGGTTCTATGACCATCGGGAAAGCCGCCGCGAATTAGCACGTTGGGTCAGGGGCAAACGGGTGCTGGATGTTTTCTCCTATGTTGGCGGGTGGGGGTTACAGGCGCTGGCTGCCGGAGCCGAATCCTTGACTTCGGTGGATGCATCATCCGCCGCGCTGGATCAATTACAAGCTAACGCGGAGCAGCAGGACGTGCTGGATAAAGTGACCTGTTACGAAGGTAATGCGTTCGATGTGTTGCAGGCATTATTGGACCAGAATCTGCGTTTTGATGTGGTCATAGTGGACCCGCCGGCGTTTATTAAACGCAAAAAAGATTTTAAAAAGGGGCTGGGTGCCTATAACAAGCTGAACACGCTGGCGCTACGTTTGCTAGAGCAGAACGGATTGCTGGTCTCAGCGTCTTGTTCGATGCATTTGCCGGAAGCCACATTGCAGGACACGGTAAGAGCAACCGCGCGTCATGTGGACCGACATGCACAGTTGGTGTACCGGGGCAATCAGGGGCCGGATCATCCGATACATCCGGCCATTCCGGAAACCCAGTATCTCAAAGCGTTGTTCTATCGCATTAGTCCGGCATTGTAGGCACGGTGTTAAGTTTGTTTTTGAGCTGTGCCCGCAATGGTGTGGCAGGGCTGGCAGGATCGGCTGTTGTGGTGGTCAGGTTGGCTGGTATCGCCGGAAGCGCGTCTTTTTCCAGCCAGCGTTGCAGATAACCGGGTAAGGCTTTGTTATCAGGCCATTGTTGCAGTGCGTCATTAAAGGCGTGTAATTGGCTCATCTCCCAACTTTTTGCTTGTTCTTGGGTTGCAGGCAATGCACCCTCTACCCAGGCGTTCAACAAGTTCTGCGAGTCCGCAGACAGCAGCTCAATGGTTAATTGCAACATGTCCCGGCGCCGGTTGTGGGGGTGGTCTTTGATAGGCAGATCTTCGCTACTGTCTTCCCAATGCTCAACTGTTGCGAAATCGGTGAAGGGTCGGGCAACCCGTTCTGAGTTGTCGATGTGCTCACCCCACAATAAAAAACCCACTACATTGAATCCGATGCTGACATCGGCCTCATCGGTCAGGCCGTGTTGCTGCCGAAGTTCCTCTTCACCCAATTGCAGGCTGGCATCGTTTACTATGCCGCTAAAAGGGTAGCCTTCTACACTGTCAATAAAACCGGGCATGGCTAGCGGGTTACCCAGTTGGGCATGGGCTTGTTTGAGGGCCGCCTGCTGTGCCGGGGTGTAGCCCTGCAACGTACTGGCGGCGAGATAAATATCGTGGCATTGAGCCCATTGTGCGCGCAGTGTCTGCAGGTGGTCGGCGTCAACCTGTTTCAGAAATTGCATTAGAGATGTCTGCAGCTCTGCGGTGCATGCCACTAATGATTGTGGGATGGCGGTAGCGGTTTCTTGGAATGTTGCCAGTTGCTCCCTGTCCACCGCGGACAGTGCAGTAGTCCGGGGTTCGGTTGCGACGGTTTGCTGCGGTGATGTCGCCGGAGGTGCCGGTTTGTCACAACCCTGCAGTAACAGGCAGGCACTCAGGCCGGCAGCACCAAGGGTTAGTCGCGCAGGGAAATGCATGGCCACCCCCGCATTTTAGCCTCCGCTAACAGGCGTTCATCTGCGTCCACAGCAACCGGGTGTGTCACCGCTTTTAACAGCGGCAGGTCATTAATAGAGTCGCTATAAAAATAACTGCCTGCCAGATTATGTTGATTTGACTCAAGCCAGCGTTGCAAGCGGGTCACTTTGCCGTCTTGAAAACAAGGTATGCCACTGGTTTTGCCACTGTAACGGTTGTTGATGATCTCTGCATCGGTAGCAATAATGTCATCAACGCCCAAAGCGTGGGCAATAGGGCCGGTAATAAAACGGTTGGTTGCAGTGATAATTAACAGGTAATCGCCCTGGTCCCGGTGTTTGTTCAGCAAAGCCTCGGCTTTTGGCAGACGCATGGGGCGAATGACCTGATCCATGAACTCATCGTGCATTTGTTTTAGCTGCACCATGTCAAATCGGGTGAGAGGCTGCAGGGCAAATTCCAGATATTCCATGATATCCAGCTTACCTTGCTTATAAAGTTCATAGAAATGATCGTTTTGCCGACGATACCAGGCTTCTTCAACAATGCCTTTCTGCACCAGGTATTCACCCCAGGCATGATCGCTGTCTCCGTTCAGCAGGGTATTGTCGAGATCGAAAATAGCCAGGCTCATATTTGCCTCTGAATCAAATCAATTAAATTGCAGGCAAGTTTATCAGCTTGGCTGCCACGGTAAAATCTGCATTTTCAATTTGAACAATTAAAAACTTAGAAAAATCAACTAAATATGTCTATAGTAGATGTTAATTGTAATTGCCGGGTCGGTGGCGCTTGCCGCTAAAACGCTGTTGTACGTTCGGGCAGACTAGGGTATTTATAATCCTAGTGATGATTTGGAAACCAAAACGTGATTGATGAGGACGGATTCAGGCCGAATGTCGGAATCATCCTGGCGAATGCGCAAGGTCAGGTATTGTGGGCCCGGCGCGTGGGCCAGGATGCCTGGCAGTTTCCTCAGGGCGGCATCGCTGAAAACGAAACGCCGGAAGAGGCGCTTTTTCGCGAGTTGCATGAGGAAATCGGGCTTAAACAGGAACACGTAAGGATAGTCAGTTGCACGCAGGGCTGGCTTCGTTACCGGTTACCCAAGCGCTTTCTGCGTTATCGCAGCAAGCCGTTGTGTATTGGGCAAAAGCAAAAGTGGTTTTTATTGATGCTTACCGGATGTGAGAGTCAGGTGAGCTTTGAGTTTGGTAATCCACCGGAATTCGATGGTTGGCAGTGGGTAAGTTACTGGTATCCGTTGAACCAGGTGGTGTCATTTAAGCGGGAAGTTTATCGTAAGGCACTAAAAGAACTGGCACCATCACTGCATGCAATTGCAAATGATTCGGTGGACATAAAAGCCGGAAAAAGCCTGTCTAAATAGTAATAAAAAATTGAATAGTACATTGCACTGTCAACTGATCGATTTGCGGGAATGCTAGAGCTCTGGTGCGGATACCGCGGAATGCCGTGAACCCAGAGCAAATAAAAAGGAAGGTGGCTGCGAGAGCTTTTCTATGCTGGAAATTTTAAGACGCATCGTGCAGGAAGTGAACGCTGCGCCGGATTTGTCTTCGGCGTTGAACGTGATGGTGACGCGCGTGCGGCTTTCCATGGGCACCGAAGTGTGTTCCATTTATCTGCTGGATCACACCGCGAATTGCTATTATCTGATGGCAACCGAAGGCCTCAACAAAAAAGCGGTCGGAACCGCCACCCTGCAATTCTCCGAAGGCTTGGTGGGGCAGGTAGGTATGCGCGAAGAACCCATCAATCTGGACGATGCACCCAGCCACCCCAAATTTCGTTTTCTGCAGGAAACCGGCGAAGAACCGTTTCATTCCTTTCTGGGCGTCCCCATTATCCACCACCGGAAGCTGTTGGGTGTGCTGGTGGTTCAGCAACGGGATAGCCGTCGATTTGATCAGGAAGAAGAAGCATTCCTGGTGACCATCTCAGCACAATTGGCAGCGGTGGTCGCCCACGCCGAGGCCACCGGGGCTATCGATGGCATTTTTGGTGGCACTGGTAGCCTGACTGCAAAATTCGACGGTGTAGTAGGCTGTATCGGGGTTGCTATTGGCAAGGCGTTCGTCGCCTATCCCCCCACTGATTTCAAGTCTGTACCGGATCGTGCAGTAAAGAATGTTAAGAAAGAGCTGCGCACTCTGAACGATGCAGTAAAGGCTGTGCGTAGTGATATTCGTGCGCTTAGCGAGAAAGCGTCGCTCACCCTGCCGCCGGAAGAGCATGCGCTGTTTCAGGTGTATGAGCGGATGCTGGATGACAACGCGCTGGCAGGCGAAATCCGCCGGCATGTGGAAGCCGGTAATTGGGTGCAGGGTGCGTTGCGTGAAGTAGTGCAGAAACACGTGGCGGCGTTTGAGGCGATGGAGGACGCCTATTTGAGGGCGCGGGCGTCCGATGTGCGGGATCTGGGCTTGCGTATATTGGCTTATCTGCAGCAGGCGAAAACCCTGACAGCACCGATTCCTGAGCAGGCCATTATCGTGGGCGAAGACATTACGCCTACTATTTTTGTCGATATCCCTCGTGAGCGGATCGCTGGCATTGTGTCATTACACGGCTCCAGTAACAGCCACATGTCCATCGTCGCCCGTTCTTTAGGCATTCCCACGGTAGTCGGCGTGGGTGAGTTTCCGTTATCGCGCCTGGAAGGCTTGCAGCTGATTGTCGACGGTCACCGGGGCGAGGTGATTATTGCTCCCAGTGTGGAAGTGGTGCGACAGTATCAGGCCATTATCGATGAGCAGGCGGTGCTGTCGAAAGAACTGGAAGTGGTTGCGGATCTGCCCTGTGAAACGACCGATGGCCACCGTATCAAATTATTTGTTAACACCGGTTTGATGGCCGATGTGAACATCTCCCTGCAGCGGGGTGCCGAGGGCGTCGGCCTGTATCGTACCGAAATACCTTTTATGGTGCGTGATCGATTTCCCAGTGAGCTGGAGCAGATGGAGATATACCGGCAGCAATTGGAGGCGTTCCATCCGGCACCCGTGACCATGCGCACATTGGATATTGGTGGCGACAAAGCGTTGCCTTATTTTCCGATTCAGGAAGCCAATCCTTTTTTGGGCTGGCGCGGTATCCGGGTAACCCTGGATCACCCGGAAATCTTTCTGGTGCAGATCCGGGCCATGCTTTGGGCCAGCGAAAGTTTAGATAACCTCCGCATTATGCTGCCCATGGTGAGTTCGATGATGGAGATCGATGAAGCCATGCATTTGATTCATCGGGCTTATCTGGAGGTGTTGGAAGAAGGCGCCCATGTGCAGATGCCGGAAGTGGGGCTGATGATCGAAGTACCAGCCGCGGTCTACCAAATTCGTGATTTTGCCCAGCAGTGCGACTTTGTTTCCGTGGGCAGCAATGATTTAACCCAGTATTTACTGGCCGTGGATCGCAATAACCGTCGCGTTGCCAGCCTGTATCAAGCCATGCACCCGGCGGTATTACGGGCGCTGAAGCAAATAGTGGACGTGGCGACAGAAGAGGGAACACCGGTATCCATTTGCGGAGAAATGGCAGGCGATCCCCGTTCCGCATTGCTGTTGATGGCGATGGGCTACGAAACTTTGAGCATGAGCGCATCCAGTTTGCTACGGGTGAAGTGGGTGCTCAGGAAAATCGGCATGGATGCGGCAAAGGAACTGCTGGAGCAGGTCTGGAAAATGGACAACGCCGCGGTCATTCGCAGCCATGTGGATTTGATGTTGGACCGAGCTGGCCTGGGCAGCTTTATTCGCCCGACCCTGTTCCAGGGTAGCAGCAGCTCCTGAGCGGATTTAGTGCTGCTGTGCCTGCGCATTGAACTGATATTCGACCTTGTCCTGCAATACGCCCTCCTGATCCCAGGTCCACTCGATAAACGCCACTTGCCCACTCCTGGATACTGTCAGGGCTGTACTGGTGCGGGTGCCATACCCCAATGTCTGCCCTTCAATAAAGCGCGACGACAACATACGCTCCATTTCCGTCCCGACCCCGGTATCGGGAAGCAGGTGATCCGGTGCCCGGTGGCGATCATTAAGGACATCGAGCAAGCGATCACTGCAGAAGTTTTCCTGCTCTATGCACTGCTCCAGTGCAAGCTTGCCCTGATCCACTTTCGGCCAGGGGCTGTTTAGACCGGCATTGCTAAGGCCGTGAATGCCGGGTTGCAGTCTCTGGGTGCCGGGATTACGGTTGGAATCGTAATACAGCCCATGTCGGTCGCCGCAGACCAGGTTGTAGCCGTCGAATTGTGCGGCACGGTGGGCCTGCAGCCGGAGGAAGTCCTGGGGTGTCAACTTTGATACCAGATAGGTACTGATCAGCTGGCCTCGGCTGAGCGCGTTGGCTGGTGGCAGTTTGTTTGGGTTGCGTACGTTGGTTACGGCAGCGAAACGACCTTCCAGCGTTATGCCCATCCAGGTGCCGCCGCCCACCAGATCCTGGCCTGCCAGTACGTCGCTTGCAGATGCCCAGAAACGCGCAGGCTGCGTCGGTCGGCTAAAATACTCATCCCGGTTAGCGGCGATGATGAGGGGGAAATCCGGATGAACCCGGTTGGCGATAAGGATCAGACACATGTTTAGAAAGCCGTTGAATGGTTGTACACTAGTGGCCCCCTGAAAGGCCGGAATGGGCAGGCCGGGGGTAAATAAGCGCCCATGGTAACGTATTTACTTCACCTTGGCAGTGATCGCTTGCAGCGTTTGATCCGTGAATTTGATCCGTGAAATAAGGAACCCCCAGATGTTGATGTTCCCGGAAATCGACCCCGTCGCCTTCCACCTTGGGCCGTTAAGTGTGCGTTGGTACGGGCTTATGTATTTGTTCGGCTTTGTGTCCGGATATTTATTATTGTCCTATCGGGCTAAAAAGCCGAACTCCGGTTGGACCACCGAGCAGGTCAGCGATCTGATTTTCTATGGTGCGCTGGGGGTGATTCTCGGCGCCCGAATTGGCTACGTTTTGTTTTATAACTTTGGTCCCTTTCTCGACAATCCCCTGTCTTTGTTTGAAGTCTGGAAAGGCGGTATGTCGTTCCATGGTGGATTTTTGGGTGTACTGCTGGCGATGTTTTTGTTTGCCCGTAAGACCAGCAAGAATATGTGGGATATTCTCGATTTTGCCGCCCCGATTGTACCCATCGGCCTGGGAGCGGGCCGTATCGGTAACTTTATCGGTGGAGAATTGGTGGGCCGTGCGACTGATGTGCCCTGGGGTATGGTATTTCCGCATATAGACAATTTGCCGCGCCACCCGTCTCAGCTATATCAGGCTACACTGGAAGGCCTGGTTTTATTTATAATCCTATGGACGTTTTCCATGAAACCGCGACCGCGCTTTGCCGTGTCGGGCATGTTCGGTATGTTCTATGGAATTTTCCGCTTTAGCGTTGAATTTGTCAGGCAGCCTGATGCGCAATTGGGCTTTGTGGCGATGGATTGGATGACAATGGGGCAGCTACTTTCGCTGCCGATGATCATTATTGGGGCGGGCATGATCGTCTACGCCTATCAGCGTAAACCCACACAATCAGACTGAGCTTATGAAACAATACCTGGATTTACTCCGTCACATTAAAGACAACGGTGTCACCAAAACGGATCGGACCGGCACCGGAACCCGCAGTATCTTTGGCCATCAGATGCGCTTTGATCTGAGTCAGGGATTTCCGCTGGTGACCACGAAAAAAACCCACCTCAGATCGATTCTGATTGAATTGCTGTGGTTTATCCGCGGTGACACCAATATCGCGTATCTGAAACAAAACGGTGTTTCGATCTGGGACGAATGGGCCGACGAAAATGGCGAGCTGGGGCCGGTGTACGGCAAACAGTGGCGAAGCTGGGACGGGCCGAAAGGCGAGGTGGTGGATCAACTCAGTTTGTTGTTGCAGGAAATCAAAGACAAGCCGGATTCCCGACGCTTGGTACTCAGTGCCTGGAATCCGGTGGTGATTCCCGATGTGTCGAAATCACCTAAGCAGAATGCCTCGGAAGGTAAGCAGGCATTGCCGCCCTGTCATTGCTTGTTCCAGTTTTATGTGGCAGACGGTAAGTTGTCTTGTCAGCTGTATCAGCGTAGCGGGGATGTATTTTTAGGGGTGCCGTTTAACATTGCCTCTTACTCTTTGCTAACGCTGATGGTAGCCCAGGTGAGCGGCTTGCAGCCCGGAGATTTTGTGCATACTTTCGGCGATGTGCATTTGTATTCCAATCACATCGAACAAGCGGAATTACAGTTAACCCGGGAACCACGCCCGTTACCTGTGATGACGCTGAACCCGGATGTGAAGTCGCTGTTTGATTTTACCATCGACGATTTTGAACTGACGGAATACGATCCCTATCCGCATATCAAGGCACCGGTTGCCATCTGATTGGTGCTGGCGGGTAGTGCGGGTAGTTGAGAAGAGGGGGGCTAATATGATTTCGCTTATAGTGGCCAAGGCGGATAATAACGTTATCGGGCTGGATAACAAAATGCCCTGGCATATTCCGGCCGAGCTGCAACACTTCAAAGCCCGTACCATGGGCAAACCGATTATTATGGGGCGCAAAACCTTTCAGTCCCTGGGTCGGGTATTGCCCGGTCGTCCCCATGTCGTAATCAGTCGTAGTGAGCAAAAACTCCCTGAGCGTTGCTATCCTTCCGCCTCGTTACCGCAAGCGATTGAGCTGGCCCAGTCGTTGACAGAGGGCGACGAAGTCGTGGTTATCGGCGGCGCAGAAATCTATCAACAAGCATTGGAACTAGTCGACCGGATGTATGTAACGGAAGTACATCTGGCCCCGCAGGGGGATACTTTTTTTCCGGAAATTGACCAAACCGTCTGGCAGGAAATTCAGCGCGAAGATTTTGCTGTTCATGACGATTCTGCAATTGCGTATAGCATTGTGACCTATCAACGTAACTAACGACGATACGATTATGTTCAAAAAACTGTTCAAACCAAAATGGCAAAGTGCGAAACCCCAGGTTCGTATCCAGGCCCTGCAAAATATGGATATCAGCGACTCCAATGATTTCCATGTCATCGAGTTGATGGCGAAAGGCGATTTGGAGAAAGATGTGCGGCTGGCGGCGATCAAGCGTATTCCCCAGAGCGAAAAGCTGATCAGCCTGATCGGTCTGGAGAAGGACAGCAGTGTGCGTTTTTCGGCGATCGAGCATCTGGTTGCGGTTTTACCTGACGGTAACAGCGGTATCGATCCCATGCTGCAGGAACTGGTGGGTGGGCTGGACGACAACTCACTGACTGCCTTGATTGAGCATACAGATAATCTGCTATTGAGCAGTCTGGCGATCGATAATATTAAATCGGAATCGGTGCTGGAAAGCTTTGCGGTGAAATTGCCGGTCACCGTGTTGCGCCAGCGGGCGGCACAGCTTGTCGAGAGTGAAGACGGGCTGGAACGGGTTATAAAAGCGAGCAAAGGCAAGGATAAAAGTGTCTGGCGCATTTGCAAAGAAAAATTAAATGAGTTGCGTGCAGAGCAGCAACAGGAAGCGAGCCTGGAGCAACAGATTAGTGAACTTTGCCATAATCTGGAAACCTTGGCACGACTGCCCTACGATAACTTGTACGGCCCGAAATTGGAGCATTACCAGAAACTGTGGCGACGACTGCAGCACCATGCAGATAACGAAGCCACACAGCGTTTTAATCGCGCGTATACATTGTGCAAAATCACCTTAGACGACGTTCACAACGAACAGGATCGATTGGAAGAAGAAACCCGCCATCAGCGGGAAGCCTTGCAGGAACGAATGGCGGCCTGTGAACAGTTGGAAGAAGCGGTTAAACAATTGGGCTCGATCGCGGTGCTGGATCCTTCAGATATCCCGGCACTGCAGGCTTTGCTGAATACCCAGAAAACCCGGTGGGATGAAGCCGCGAACGTGATTGAACCGGCCGCCGATGAACGTAACCGTTTTCTGCGTATTCACGGCCTGTTGCAGCGGGCGCTGGATGCCGTACGCAAGCTCAGCGAGCGTGAGGCTAAAATCCGCAGCACCGCTGAAAGCGTTTTGCAGCTCAAAGATGCAACCATGGCGACCTTACAGAAAAAACAAAAAGCATTGCAGTCGTCATTGGGGGATCTGGTGTGGCCGGAGGAGTTGGCCTGGCCTGAATGCCTTAAACTTCACCAACAGGCACTGGACCATCATGAACGTCTGCATGGTAAAGCCAAGCAGCTTGAACAAGAAGCGATTGAAAATATAAAATCTCGTTTTGTGGAATTGAGCTCTGAAATAGAGCAGGGTCATTTGAAATCGGCCAACCGGCTGCTGAAAGAAGCCAATCAGCTAATAAAGCATTTGCCAATTAAAGTGGCGGCTGATCATCAGAAGCAATTGCGTGAACTGACGCTCAAAGTGAATGAGCTACGTGACTGGCAGGGCTTTGTAGCAACCCCGAAGAAAGAAGAGCTGATTCGCGATATGGAAGCATTGCCACGATCAGAATCAGATCCCCAGGCCTTGTCCACACGCATTCGCCGATTGCAGGATGAGTGGCGTGAATTGGGGGAGGCAGATAGAGGGCGAAGTAAGGAGTTATGGGAGCGGTTCAGTAAAGCCGCGGATGTCGCTTATGAACCCTGTAAGGCGTATTTCGAACAATTGTCGGAAACCCGTCAGGACAACCTCAATAAACGGGTGAATGTTTGTAATCAGTTGCAGGCCTATTTAGAACAGAACGATTGGGAGCATGCCGATTGGAAAGCGGTGAATGAATTGTATGAGACCGCGAAGAACGAATGGCGGCTTTATACGCCGGTGGAACGCAAAGAAGGTAAGAAAGTTCAGGATCGTTTTAACGCTTTGCTGGATCAATTGCGCAGTAAATTGCAGGGTGAGTTTGAGCGTAACAAGAAAAAGCGCGAAAGCCTGATTGAAGCGGTTGAAGCGTTGATTGAAATGGATAACCTGAATGATGCCATCGAACAGGCGAAGACGCTGCAAAAACAATGGAAAGACATTGGCATGGTGGCGCGGCGGGATGACGCCAGGCTTTGGAAACGTTTTCGTGCGGCCTGTGATCAGGTATTTGCACGGCGCGATCAGCAACGCCAGGTGGTTCAGCAGGAGCGCGAGCAAAATCAGGTTCACGCCGAGCATTTGTGTGAACAAATAGAGCAGTTGGCCGAGAGCCATTTTCGTGACATAGCCTCTGCTCAACAGGAATACAGGCAACTGCGGCAGCGCTTTGAAGGCTTGGGTCCGGTGCCCCGGGAACAGCAGGACGCGATAAAAAACCGGTTGAAAAGCGTAAGTGAGTTATTCCAGCGTGCCCTGGCAGAAGCAGAGAGTGCGCAGCGCGAGCAGGGGTTCAAAGAATTGTGGCGCAAAGCCGCAATCTGCGATGAGCTGGAAGAGGCGCTGTTATCTGCGGCGCAGGGCGACAGCCTTGGCGCTGCTCCGGAATCAGAATGGCAAAGCGAGTGGGCGGTTCCGGAAGAAGCCGGAGCCAATCTGCAGGCCCGCTATGACGCTGTGGTCGCAGCGTTGCAATCCCATAGTATTCCGGCTCCGGAGGTGGTGGAAGAAAACACCCAATTGCTAAGGGATTTATGCATCCGGCTGGAAATCGCTGCGGGTCTGGAATCGCCAGAGCCGGATCGGGCACGTCGAATGCAGTTGCAGGTGGATCGCTTATCCGACGGTCTGGTGCAACGTGGGGTAGCGGCCGGGGGTAGTGAGCTGATTGAGCGCTTGCAGGTGGAATGGTGTGCCGTGGGAGCAAGCCGCGAACGAACCGGTCTGAGTCAGCGTTTTGTTCGGGGCCTGTCGTCCCTGCAAAGCTGATAGACCTACGTGCTCACCACGGTTCAAGCGCACCAGAAGGTAGCCGCAACGTGCGCTGCCCACCGAGGAAAACACGGAAAAGCCGGTTAGACTGTTAGTGTAACCGGCTTTTACTTTTCAGTATTCGCTTGCCAGTGAGCTGCGGATGCGTTTGCATGACGACGATGCGAGTGAAAGCAGGGATTGTCCATTGCTGTTGACGATGACATTTTCAATGACGTCGTTGCGTATGGAGAGTGTGACACTGCAGTCTTTGGCTGCCATGCCCTTTTGTTTATCCAGGTATTCCCAGATCTCGGCCCCGGACTTGGTTTCGTTGCGTCGGTTGGGTAAACCCAGCTTTTGTTCGGCGAAGCTGGAAGGTTGTCCCATCAGTGTGGTGACTATGGGGTCGTCCTGCTGTTTGGTTACAGGGTTACTGCACCCGGTTAGCATGCCGATGCCGGCAATCGCAATCCAGGCAAGTGCAATCGGAGTCTTCATGGGGTTCTCTCTTAGTCTCAAAAGCGTATAACGGATATTGTTTTTATAAGCGCCTGTAAGGCAGTCGTTATTGTGACTAGATCATGAGGACCGATGCAAGTATTGCTTGGTCAAAGTTGGTAACAGACCGTCCGGCTCCGATTTATCGCCCTGTGTCCGGGTCAGTAAATGTTGTCGAGCCACTGCTTGATAGCCGGTGCAGATTCCTGGTCCAGCTCGATTCCCACCAGATATGTGTCCCGCTCTGTGGGTCTGACCCAGCGCACTAAGCCGCTGATTAATGTACGGTTCTGATTGTCCGAGCCGTTAATCCAAAGGGCGATTTCGGCGCGCTCAAGGACCGCAAAATCGAGCTCGACCTGCAGTCCGCTGTAAGAGGCGTTGACGGTACTGGCGGTAACAGGCTCAATAATACTAATCTGGCTCGATGAGACGGATTCGATGAACAAGGTATCTTCGATGGGGGCGCGGGGGGTACTGCGGCGGTCGTCGTCTTCTTCTTTTGTCATCGGTTCGGGCTCTTATTACCAGGGGGCCATAGGTTTGGAAGTATTTCCTAAGCCTAGACCGGACCCGTCATTCGAGCCAGCTCTCAGCTGGAATGGGGCAGTGTGATGGAAAACACCACCCCGTCGCCCGCGGGCAAATTATCGGCCTGTACAAAGCCCTGGTGCGCTTGCGCGATCAAGCGCACGATGTAGAGGCCCAGGCCCAGGTGTGGAGCCCCGCCTGTGGGTTTTACCGACCGCTCCGAAACCAGCGAATCGAACAGTTGCCCCTGCAGCTTGGCGGGCAGTAGCGGCCCGCGGTTAATGATTCTGATCTGATGTTGCAACGGCTCCGTTAACAGTTGAATTTCGATATCACTGCCGGGATCAGCAAAGCTGCGGGCGTTCTCTATTAGTTTATCCACCATTTGAGCAATCAGCTCAGGACGGCCACTGGCAGGCGTGGTACCGGCCGCTGCCAGGTAACGATATTGATGCCCGGGAAAGGTGTGCCGGTAGGCTTCCGTCAGCTCACTGAGCAGTGCGGAAAGGTCGAACTGCTGTTGCTCGCTTTGCTGAATGGTTTGTTCCACCCGGCTGGCTTCGCTCATTGCCGAAAGAATAAGTCGCAGGCGTTCTGCCCCTTCCTCAGCCCGCTTCAGATATTGTTCATCGCCGTTGTTGTGATGCAGCATTTCCAGCGAAGATTTGACGATGGCCAAAGGAGTGCGCAGCTCGTGGGCCAGCTTACCGTTCAGCGTTTCCAGATATTCCGTATAGCCGTGTACCCGGTGTAGTAATGCCTGGTAGCTGCGTGATAGATCCCCTATTTCATCCCGCCTGGAAGAGGCGCGGAAGGTATGAATTTTGCCTTCCTGGCTGATGGCGCTTTCTGCATTTCGCTTCAGGCGGCGGATTCGCCAGGACAATGAGCTGGCAAACAACACCAGTATGCCGATTACGAGTACGAGCACAGCGAGTGTCAGATGGGTCACCTTGCGCAGGGCGTGATTGGTCAGGCTGATGAGCGCGTCACTGGTCTGTGACAGTAATAGATACCCCTGCAACTTTCCGTTCTGCCATACCGGCTGACTGGTCAGCAAGGCGGACTGCCGGTTACTCTGCAATTGATACCAGCCGGCATTGGCGCGATCAATGGATTGCGCGGAAGCGAATAGGGTATTCGGATCAATGCGAGACTGTGCGCTGCTCAGCTGAGTGGTGCTCAGGGGCCAGGGGTTTTGGCTACCTTGGGGGGTGAGTACATCAATCAGCATACGATAGAAGCGCGCGATGGCGGCTTGCAGCAGGCTGTTGGTATCGCTCGGTTCGCTGACTTCCAGTGTTTCATCCAGCAAATCCCGCTGTTCCGATAGCGGCCAACCACGGGGGCTGATAAAAACGGCGTCCCGCTGATCGGTGCGCAGCTCAGAAAGATCGGAGGTCAACATGGGCAAGGGTTGCAGCCAGCGTGATGGCGGCTGGCCCGGTTGTCGGGTGCCTGCTACCGGTCGCGCTCGCTGCGGGCGGGGTTCCCCATAAAACTCGTCCTCCATCGGATCGTAAAGAGTGCTAGAGGAAGCGGGCGTTGGTGATGGGGCATCGGGCACCTGATACAGGGAGATGTCGACACTGTCGAGCAAACTGTTCTGGGGTGCTACCAGCTCCAGTGTAAAACCATCCCCGGTTTCCTGCCACCAGGCGTTGAATCCGGGTGCAGGGCGCAGCTGTTTGCTTTCCTCTAGCCATTGATAACCCTGTAACTGGCCGGGGCCGCTGGTAAAAAACACCCATTCCAGGCGGTCGCCGCCGCCTTGGCTCCGAAGTCGCACATGATCGCTGTAAGTGAAGGCGAACCCCGGATTGTGATAATGGATGGGGCTGTGTTTTACCTGCAACAACACATACAAAGCGTTTTGATGCAACGCCTTGTGCAACAGGACTGAAGCCGCCGACCCGGCTGCTACGAACGGAAGACGTTCTTTGGCATGACCTCGCCAATCGTCGTCGTAGCCGTCCAGTTGTACCGGCTGATATCGGCGGGGTGTATAAAATACCGGTTGTTGTGCATCACTCGACGCGAGCTGCGGCGGAAATTCATGTTGCGCCACAATCCGGGATAACAATCGCGACTCTGCCAGTAACGCTGCGGCCTGATTCTGGCGCAAGGCGTCTTCCATTTCCCGCACATAGTGGCAGCCCGCCCAGGGTAATAGTGCGGTGGAAAGGGCAACCAGCAATAACTGTGTCCGGAGTCCCACCGATCAATTGCCGTTCGGGGTGTGCCAGCGATAACCTGCGCCGTACATGGTTTGAATGGCGTCGAATGTCGGGTCCAATTTGGTGAATTTCTTGCGTATGCGTTTGATGTGGGAGGTGACGGTATTCTGGTCCAGATAGACTTTGGCTGCATCCATTAATTGATCGCGGGATTTAACGTGGCCGGGGCGTTGTGCAAGAGCGTGTACGATCCAGAATTCGGTCAGGGTGAGATCCAGCGGTTGTCGTTGCCAGCTGGCATGAAAGCGGTCCATGTCCAGCTCCAGTTCATTGCGTCGCAGGCAGTCCGGAGCCTGGCCGGGATTGCGCATGGCATCCAGCCGGCGGAACAAAGCGGTAATTCGGGCAGAAAGATGGGGCAAGCCGATGTCCTTGGTAATATAGTCGTCGGCACCCAGTCGCAAGCCGGAAACGGCATCGGTTTCACTGTCCCGCGCGGTCAAGAACAGGATAGGCAATTGCGGAGACTTCTGGCGTAATTCGCGACACAGATCGAAGCCGCCTTCGATTTCATCCTGTAACCCAATATCAATCACCGCCATATCCGGCATCTGCTGTTCCAGGCCGGCGAGCGCTTCCGGTCGCGAGGCATAGCAACTGATTAGATAGCCCTGGCTTTCCAGAAAAGCTTTGTAGTTTTCGCGGATGGCGGCTTCATCTTCGATCAGCGCGATGTGCTTAGGCATGCAAATATCCTTTAACTTAACTACCTGAAGTGTACAACAGTCCGCGGGATCGGAAAGCCATCGCCACAATTCATCACAATTGGCCTCTCTGCGGACAGAGGGTATCGGCAATTTGCACAGGTTGTTGACGTTTAATTCCCTATAGAAACCCGTCAACCGGAGAGAAAAAGATGCGTCCTGTTAACTGGAATAACCGCCTATATACCACTGTGTTATTACTGTCGATGCTGGTATTCGTATTTCGTGCGATGCAAGCGCCGGGTCAGAACTATTCTGAGAGCTATGTCACGGTAGCGCGTGCTCAATCCTCTACAATCGCGTTTTAGATTTGAGGTCGACAGTATGGACACAGCTTGCCTTAATCAGACTATTTCGCTTTATAGACCTATTGGGCCGGGGCAATTACAGGCTATTCTGGATTCCGGAAGTCGTCGGTTCCCAGATAGAAAAACGAACCAAAAGTTTTTTTATCCGTTATTACACGAAGCCTTCGCTCACTTTATCGCGCGGCATTGGCAGCTGCGCAATTCCGGAGTGGGGTACGTTACAATGTTTGAGGTGCGGCAATCGTTTGTGCAGGATTTACCGATCTTCCGCATGGGAGGCCCTGAGCATCAGGAATACCGTATTGAGGCTCAGAGCTTGCCTTGTTTGAACGACAATATCGTGGGTAAAATCAGTGTAATCGCGGTGTATAAGCAGGACAAAGCCGCAGTAAATCGCGAACAATTTGGCGCCTTGGTCGCGAATTAAACACCATATACGACGTCTTTTTCACTTTTCAACAATTCGCGCTGGTCCTGCCAGATGAAGGCGCCTTTCTCTTTGTCCAGCAGTTTTAGTGTCAGCCGATATAGCACCCTCTTATTATTGGGGCCGGTACGGATGACATTGCTTATCTCGCCAATCAATAAATAATCGGCATTGACTGCATCGGCTAATTGCTTCGCTGATGCCGGTTCCTCAAAGAGAGTGTATAGCCGGTTTTGCCAAGCCATACCAGCTTCCGCCATGGTGTCGATATCGGTATAGCGGAAACGATTTGATTTGTTCAGCTCACTCATCAGCTGGCCGTTAATGGTTGCCAGGTCGATCTTGTCGTTGGTGAAATTGATCATGCCGAATACGGCCAATTGCGGGCGCCCGCTCTGGGTGATTTTCTTCACCTTGCTGTCGTCCAGCAGGGTTTCCATCATCGATAACGAGCTGGATTGAAGGGTGTCTGTGCCCAAATCCTGATGCACGGTTTTTGCTGCGGGCTTGTCGTCGTATTTTACGGTGTTGGTGCAGCCTTGCAAAACTAGGATAGGGATTATTGCGCAACAGGTTAAAAACGTTTTATTCATTCATTCCCTCTACTTATTCTTTTCGGGATTGGAAAGGCCAAGTTTCTCCTGATTGATCGCCTCAATCAAGAGCAGTGAGAAAGAAAACATGAGTTCCGCGGTGCTCACGAATTTCCGCAGGTGGCAGTTGCAATTCGATTGAGGGTATTCGGGCGTATGTCCAGCTTGGTTAAACCGGTTGCCGTGCAGGATTGCGCGTGAGCGTCCCCCGCACATTAGAAAATCCTACAAGCTTTAGCTAAATCAGTATAATGGGCACAGTTTGTAATTCGATGCTGCATAATCTATCTAGCAAAGGATGCTGTGCCTGTGAACACTTTTCAAAGCAAGCTCAAACAATTGCGTTGGTACCAATGGCTATCAATTGCCATACTCCTGGTTTATCTCATCTATATCGCTTTATCGTATCTGTACCTGCCTGATAAATTAAAACAGGTTGTTGAGACGGACGTGGCGGACATGATCGGCCGCGATATCCGTGTGGAAAACATTGAGTTCAATCCCTTCTTGCTATCCTTGCGGGTTACCGATTTTGCGATAGCCGACCAGCCTGAACGTCCACTGGTAGGCTGGAAACAATTGGTTGTGGATTTTGGCTTCTGGAAATCCTTGCTCTCGTTCGAAGTCGGATTTCAGGATATTGAACTGAACCAACCCCAGATCAACATCGTCAAGCAGGGTGAACGACTCAATTTCACCGATATTCTGGAAAAACTCGAGGCGCAGGCAGCGGCAGAACCGGAGACGGAACAAGTCGAGGAGGACGGTGCCGGGTTGGCACTGGAAGTGGTTCGTACCGCCATTAACCAGGGGGTATTCCGGTTTTCTGACTTAAGCGGAGCAACACCGGCGCATTCCACGCTGGACGACATCACCATCGAGGTACAGAATTTATATCTCGCAACCGGGGATGAACACTTAAACCCATACAATATAAAAGCCGTATTTCCCGGTGGTGGCGATATTCAGCTGAGTGGTCAATACCGGTTGGATCCATTGCATGTAGAGAGCAAGGTCGCTGCAAAGCAGATCCAGTTGGCTACCTTCAGTGATTTTCTTTATAACATCATTCCATTGAGGCTCAGCAATGGATTGCTAAGCCTTGATTCTGAAATACTGATTGAGCAAAAGCAGGAATTGGAAATATCAGTAAACCAGGGGCATATTGGATTGACAGCGCTGGCACTGGACGATCAGGTAGTTGATCCCCCTTTATTTCGTGTGTCGTCGCTGGATGTGAATGGCATCAGTCTGGATCTGTTAAAGCAATCCTTTACTGTTAACGATCTGAAAATAGAAGGCGTTAGCAGCAACTTGTGGCTGGATAAAGACGGTAAGCCCCGTTATGAACCGATACTCGCTAAAAAAATCGCAGACGAAAATGTGGAGTATCACGACAAAGATAAAAAAGGCGAAAATCACGACAACAAGGAAGAGATTCCCTGGGACATCCTGATTCAAAACGCCTCCTTGCAGAAAAGCGTCATTCACTTTTCGGATCAGAACGAAAAAATTACCCAGTCGCACACGTTGAGCGATATTACCCTGAATATGGAGAACTTCACCTTCGATCCGGATCAGAAGGTGAAGTCCAGCCTGTCTGCGGTACTGGATGATAGCGGCAAGATAGGTTCCGATGTTGTTATGACGTTATTACCTTTCGACATGGATCTGAATTATCAGTTGGACAAGCTGGATCTACCCTCTTTTTCTGAATACGTTGAAACAGCCACTTACCTGCGGATTGAAAAGGGCGCGCTATCAGTCAAGGGCAATGCACAGTTTAGCAATAAGGACGATTTACCTTTTTCGGTTAATGCGGATGCCGGGATCGAAGGGTTTCAGGCGGAAGACGTTCGCACCGGAAAGCCGGTGGTGTCATTCCAGAATTTCGGCATTCAGAAAGCGATTGTTAACAGCTCGGATCAATCGATTAAAATAGCAAAGGTTGAACTGGATAAGCCGGATATACGGGTTGAGTTGTCCGATAAATCAGAACTCAATCTTGCCGGCTTGACGAAACCATCCACTGACACGCCGCAGAAAGCAGACTCGGATAGTCAAACAGTAACAACCAGCGAAGAAGATAAGGGCAGCGCGGAAGCCACCTGGAATTACTCGGTCGAAGCGGTGGCTATCAAGTCAGGTATTACGCATTTTACGGATCATAGCCAGAAACCGGCTTTTAAAATTGGCCTTTATGATATGGACCTGAATGTTGATAGCATTGGTAGTCAGCAGACCACGCCTACACCCTTTACTTTCACAAGCAAAATAGATAAATACGCACCATTCTCGGTAAAAGGGGATCTTGCCCCGCTTGATAAGCAGCCGGGGTTTAGTTTTAGCAGTGAGTTACGGGGTTTGGAAATGACCGGACTATCGCCCTATAGCGGAAAGTATATAGGGAGCAATCTACGCAGCGGGAATTTATCTCTGGATTTGGATTACAGTCTGCAGGACCGGAAATTGAAAGGCAAAAACAATGTGGTTGCTAAAGATCTTTATCTGGGGGACAAGGTGAAGAGCGAGCAGGCGATCAAAGCGCCGGTCGCATTGGGGCTGGCTTTGTTACGGGATTTGGATGGCGTCATCGATCTGGACGTGGGTGTCGCAGGGGACCTTGATGATCCGGGCTTTAGTGCTGCGGGTGTCGTGTTAAAAGCCTTTGTGAATATCATTGTAAAAGCGGCAGCATCCCCTTTTAGCTTGTTGGGCTCCATTGCGGGTGGCAGTGAAGATATGGGGCAAATAGAATTCGAACCCGGCCTGGACACGCTGGATGCAACCAGCCAGGAGCGATTGCGTCAGTTAACCGAAGCGTTAACAAAGAAACCTTCGCTGACGCTGACTATTGTAGGGAATGCATCAGCGGCTCAGGATAAAGAACCCCTGCAAAAAATCATGGTGCAGAACCGGGTGGCCGATCAACGCAAAATATCACTGGAGGAATTGCAGGAAGACGCGGGCGATGAGGATTGGTGGAAGGTGAAAAGCAATCGTAAAATTTTGAATCGGATCGCGGAAGAACTGAACCTGCCGTCTGAGTCTGAGCGGGAGAAACAAATTAAAGCTCAGCAGCCGGAGCTGAGTGGCGACGAATTGGAAGCGCTCTTGTATCAGCAGATTTACTCCGAGGTCGCGGCTAATCAGCCGGTGGATACCAGCGACCTGTTGAGTCTGGCGGATCGGCGCGCTATCGCCATCAAACAGTATCTGGTGGATGATTTGAAATTTGATCATACGCGCTTATCTGTGGATAAGACCAGTGTCAAGCAGCTCACCGGCAATGTAGTCAATTTGCAGTTGGGGGCGAAGTGAAGGCCCGTCACTGGGTGCTATTACGTGGACTGGTGCGTCAGCACCGTCATTGGGAACAGTTTCCGCAGTTATTTCAACAGGCTTTTCCTGAGGCCGAATTACATCTTTTGGATCTGCCGGGTAACGGCGATCTTTGTCATTGCGCGAGTCCGGTGCATATCCGGGGTATGGTTGACGTCACTCGGACCCGGTTGCAGGCGGACGGCGTGCGGGAGCCGGTTAATCTGCTGGCTATTTCATTGGGTGGGATGGTGAGTATAGAGTGGATGAAACGCTATCCCGATGAAATTAATGCTGCCGTCATAATAAATTCATCTTTGCGCGGGATGGGCACCCTGTTCGATCGTCTGCGTCCGGAAAACTACCCCGCTATACTAAAGACCTTTTTTCTTCAGCGTAGTATTGAGGCCAAAGAGCGATTGATTTTAGGGATTTCCAGTAACCTGTACCCTGATAAAGCACAGCTTGCCCAAACCTGGGCGCAATACGCAAGCGAGCAACCGACGTCAACGAAAAATGCGGTGCGACAATTGTTGGCTGCGACCCGATACCGTGCACCGGAGCAGATACCTCATAACAGGGTGTTGCTATTAAAGAGCATTCAAGATCGTTTGGTGAATCCGGTGTGCACAGAGCGAATGGCAGAACAATGGGGCTGGCCTGTGCGGGTTCATCCCCAAGCAGGGCATGACCTGCCATTAGATGATGCCGAATGGGTAATCAAGCAGATACAGAATTGGATATTACAACCCGGGAAAAACGTAACCTGATTGCGTATTCGGCTGAACCAACGACCTGACAGCGGTCTTACATGAGAGGCGCGAATTTGCAGCCTTTGTTGAATGTCTATAAGGTAATAGGCATGTCTGTTTTAGGAGTTTTACGATGATTCTGCGCAACGCTGTCCAACTGATTTGCTACCCCAATCGTATTGGTAACAACCTGAAAGACCTACATACCATGATCGAGCGTCATCTATCAGATGCCATTGGCGGTGTGCACATTCTTCCGTTTTTTCCGTCCAATGCAGACGGTGGTTTTTCACCGCTGACTCATAAAGAAGTGGATCCCGCTTACGGCGATTGGGACGACGTGCAACTGATCGCAGAAAAATACGATTTGTGTGTGGACCTAACGGTCAATCATATTTCAGATGAATCTGAAGAATTCAAAGATTTTATGGCGAAAGGATTTAAATCTGAATTTGCTGAGTTGTTTGTGCACGTGAATCGTTTCGGTGAGATCACACCGGATGATCTTGCCAAAATTCACATCCGAAAAGAGAAAGAACCGTTTCGTGATGTCACCTTTGGTGACGGTACCAAGGACAGGGTATGGTGCACGTTTACCGAGAACCAGATTGACCTTAATTACGAATCTGAACTGACCTATCAATTGATGGAAGACTATATTCGTTTTCTAACTTCAAAAGGAGTCAAACTTTTGCGGTTGGATGCATTTGGCTATACCACAAAGCGTATTGGTACCAGTTGCTTTTTGGTGGAACCGGATGTGTACCGGATTCTGGACTGGATTAACGAAGTAGCGCAGATGTACGGAGCGGAATGTTTACCGGAAGTTCATGACCATACCAGCTATCAATACGCCATCAGCCGTCGCAATATGCATCCCTATGGTTTTGCGTTGCCGCCGTTACTCTTGTATTCGTTGCTGGATGCCAATAGCACCTATCTGAAACAATGGTTGCGGATGTGTCCACGCAATATGGTGACGGTTCTGGATACCCATGACGGCATCTGTATTCCGGATGTGGAAGGGGTGTTGCCCGATGAGAAGATCCGTATCCTGATTGATAATATAGACGCGCGTAGTGCCGATCCTATTTTGCGGCGGTCGGCGGCGAACATACACAGTGTGGGAGCAATTTATCAATTAACCTGTACGTTTTATGATGCGTTGATGCAAAACGACGACGCTTATATTGCTGCCAGAGCCATTCAGTTTTTTGCACCCGGTATTCCGCAGGTGTATTACGTTGGCTTGTTAGCAGGCTGTAACGATGAGGATCTGATGAATGCCACGGGAGAGCTGCGTGACATTAACCGCCACTATTATTCCATGGACGAGGTGGACGAGGCGATAGAGCAACCGGTGGTGCAGCGCCTGTTAAAATTGATGAAATTCCGTAGCAACTACCCGGCATTCCAGGGGCGTTTTGAATTGAATTATTCCAACGATTCCAGTGTTGCTATGGCGTGGCGACACGGTGATTATTATTGTCACGTGTTCGTGGATTTAAATTACAACACCGCCAAAATTCAATACCTGGACGAAAAGGATTTAACGGAGCGGTTCTATCAGTGTTAAGTGAAACGGCTGGCTGAGTGTTCAGCAATGACCGATTTTGAATAAACGCATAATCAAAAAAGCCATGGCTGAGTTGGCAAAGGCCGACCCGGATGTAGGGAAAGGCGTCGGGTTGGTTGGTATACCTGAGCCCCGTGTTCGGCCTGCGGGGTTTTCTACTTTGTTCCACACAATCTTGTCGCAACAGATTTCCACCAGTGCCAGTGCCGCTATTCTTGGTCGGGTGATGTTGTTGATGCCGGAACTTACCCCAGAGCGTGTGCTGCAAACCGACGTGGAGCAACTGAGAACGGCCGGTATGTCGTATCGCAAGATCGAATATGCAAAAGGTTTGGCTCTGGCTATTACCGACGGTAGCCTGGACGTCGACAGGCTGGCAGAGCTTGATGATCACGAAGCCATTCAACAGATTGTGCAGTTAAAAGGCTTCGGCCGCTGGAGTGCTGAAATTTATCTGATGTTTTCTCTAGGGCGTCGGGATATTTTTCCCGCGGATGATCTGGCTTTGCAGGTGGCGTTGATGAAGCTTAAGTCCCTGCCACAACGACCCACCCCTAAGCAGACAAGAGTGCTCACGGAAATCTGGTCGCCCTGGCGTAGCGTGGGTGCTATTTTTCTATGGCATTATTATCGCGGTGCGCCGAATTGATCAGCGCGCAATATAAGCTCGCCACCCGCCCAGATGTGTAATCTCTTCTGCCCCGTCCAACCCGCTGCTGTCACAAATAAAACCGGATTCCCAACGGCCATCGGTTAATTGTATTTTACCGATGCCAAGCGGAGCCGGGATTTCAGCAACAAAGGATCCGAGTTGTTGTGTCGGCACTTTCCAGACCTCAACCTCGATAGCGGCTCCGCCTTTCGATACCCGCAACATCGCGGGCCGAAACGGTGGCCCCCCCGCTAACGCATATAATTTATAATCTGCAGAGGACAGGGTTTTTTCCACAAGCTGCGCCCCGCGTTCCTGCAGTTGCCAGTTCAGAGGCAAGCCTTCCAGGTGCGCACCACATACCACCAGGTTAATGTAATCACGATAGGGTTTGCTCGGCAGGATCGGGGCTGATTGAAGCGGCTTTCCGGTCGCTCCGATGGGCAGTCGTGTGATTTTTTCCAGCGCGGCTCCAATGGATAACAAGTGTTTGTCAGTATGCGCAGTGCTGAACAGGGTTACGCCAAAGCCCACCTTGTTTTTATAGAAGCCGCTAGGTAATGCAACGGCTGCGCAATCCAGAAGGTTCATAAAGTTGGTGTAGTAGCCCAGATTGCTGTTGAGGCGGATCGGCTCGTCCTGTACTTCTTCAATGCGATAAAAAGAGCCTGCAGTGGGGGTGACAATGGCATCGACTTTCAGCAGTTCCGTTAACGCTTGCTGGTAATAGGTTTGTAATTTGTATTGGGCAGAAAACGCATCCAGTGCGCTGGCCTTTTTACCCTGGCTGATAATAGTCTCGATTACCGGCAGCAGGCATTGAGAGCGATTTTCAATTATTTCCTGGATGGCCAGATAGCGCTCTGCTACCCAGGGCCCTTCATACAATAAGTTGGCGGCCTGCGCAAAAGGCTGGAAATCTATTTCCACTAGGGTAGCGCCCAGTTGGCGTAGATGTTCCAGGCTCGATTGAAACAGGTTTTGTGCTTCTTCGTTGCCGAAGAAGTTCAGCTGTGAGGACCCGGGTACACCGATAGTCAGTTTGGCTGCGGATTCCCCGGCGCTGAAATAGCGGCGGCCGTTTTCGTATACATTGCGCCGGGCGTAGGCATCTTCAGCATCAAACTGCGCAGCAACATCCAGAATGCGGTTGGCATCGGAGCAACGAACTGCAAAGATGCTGACACAGTCCAGACTGCGGCAGGCTGGAACGACGCCGCGAGTGCTCAGTAAACCTTTGCTGGGCTTAAGGCCGACCAAATTGTTCAGTGAAGCGGGCACACGACCGGAACCGGCCGTATCAGTGCCTAATGAAAAGCTGGCGAGCCCTTTGGCGACGACAACGGCGGAACCGGAGCTGGACCCACCGGAAATAATGTCGTTGTTCAGGGCGTTTTTGACCGGACCCCAAGGGGCAGGGGAGCGCACACCCACCAAGCCGGTAGCAAATTGATCGAGGTTGGTTTTTCCTAGGGGGATGGCACCTGCATTAACCAGCTGTTGCACCACAAAAGCAGACTCAGTCGGCGTGTATCGGTACTCTGTACAGGCCGCGGTGGTTGGCACACCCGCTAAGTCTATGTTGTCTTTGATGGCAAAGGGGATCCCATAGAGCGGGGTGGTCGTAGGGTCCATATTGGATAATGCAGCCAGATAGGGCGCCACTTCCTGTTCCGATAACAGACGTATCCAGGCCGGGTTATCGCCGTTTAATCGGGTGTTTTCCTCTAGCAGCAGACGTATCAGCTCGGCGGGGCTGAAGTCACCGCTGCTGTAATGCCGGTTTAGCCCGTCAAGGCTCATGTCAATATCGGAAAGACGTAACATCGTTGGCTCCTGTTCAAATAGTTTTGTCTGCAAGTTCAGTCGGTACTGACGACCAACAGGCGTTGTCCGGCATTTACTTGTTGGCCTTGCTCCCGGCATAGTGTTTGGACTACGCCTTCTTCCTGTGCAATCACTTCAATTTCCATTTTCATGGATTCCAGGATACACACGACGTCACCTCTATTTATGCGCTGCCCCGGCTTTACTTTCCATTGCCAGATATTGCCAGCAACGTGGCTTTCAATCGCGATGCTATCTACGCCCAGTACATCTTCATCCGCGGCGCTGTTTTGTGCGCCGGTCTCTGCTTCGAAATGAATTTGTCCGCTGTCTACCCAGCGTTGCAGTTCTTCGTCGAAGGCCTCATTTCGTTGATCAACAAATTGCCTAATGTCACGTTCATTTAGTTGTAGAAATTCCTGATATTGGTTCAGGCTAAAGGTGGTTTCTTCAATCTTTAACGGGTACTGCCCACGGGGAAATCGCGTGCGGATATCGACCAATTCCTCTGCGCTGACTTCGTAAAATCGAATCTGATCGAAAAATCGTAGCAACCAGGGCTGGGTAAACTCGTTGGTTATCCGGTATCGGTTCCACATTTGCAGCGTGCGCCCGATGAATTGGTAGCCGCCGGGGCCTTCCATTCCGTATACACACATATAAGAACCCCCGATACCCACGGAGTTTTCCGCAGTCCAGGTACGGGCGGGATTGTATTTGGTTGTGACCAGCCTGTGGCGAGGGTCAAGAGGGGTTGCGACGGGTGCACCTAAATACACATCGCCCAGTCCCATGACTACATAGCTTGCATCGAACACTATTTGCTTAACTTGATCGATGGAATCGAGGCCGTTAATGCGTCGTATAAATTCAATATTACTCGGGCACCAGGGAGCATCTTTGCGCACCGATTGCATGTATTTTTCAATCGCAAGACGGCAGGCCTGGTCGTCCCAGCTTAACGGGATATGTACGATACGGGAGGGCACCTCCAGATTGTCGTTGTGTTGCAACTCGCGTTCGGCCAGCTTTAAACGGGTAATCAGATCGTCTAGGGGTAATTGCAAATTATCGTAATGGATTTGCAATGACCGTATGCCCGGAGTCAGTTCCTGTATGGCGTCCAGTGCGGAGTCTTGTTGTTTATGTTCCTGCAGCCACAACATCAATGCATGTGCATGAAAGCGCAGACGGATATCCAATTCCTGCGGTCCGTATTCCACCAGCAGGTATTTGTCTCCGGCCGGACGATACACCACTTCCACTCCATTTTCTTCTGCATTCAGGCGGGAGTGGACCGGATTCAGCCGGGCCGGGTCCAAGGTTGGAACTCGAATGGGAGGACTATGTGCCTGCAGGGAGCTAATTTCATTTTTTTGCGCACGTTCTAGCTGTTGTGCTGTGGATTGGGTGACGGCAACAAAGCGAAGAGTGTCGCCCGCCCGCAACTGTCCCAGCTTCCAAAGGTCGGCAGAAATGACGGTAGCCGGGCAAACAAATCCACCAAGGGAGGGGCCATCCGGACCCAGGATGACCGGCATATCACCGGTAAAATCCACACTTCCGATTGCATAGGCATTATCGTGGATATTGGAAGGATGCATGCCGGCTTCGCCGCCACTAGTGCGAGCCCAGGTTGGCTTGGGGCCGATCAGGCGCACACCGGTGCGACTGGAATTGTAATGAACCTCCCAGGTGGCGGCAAAAAACGCGTCTATATCTTCCGCAGTGAAAAAATCCGGCGCCCCGTGAGGGCCGTATATAACCCGCAGTTCCCAATCGTGGCCGATTACCGGAATAAGTTCGGGGTCCACTTGAGCGGGTACACAGTCGAACTTGGCTTGCTGAAGATGTAATACGTCACCGGTGCGTAACGCGCGGCCGCTGAAACCGCCAAATTGACCCAGGGTAAAGGTCGCACCCGAACCAAGATAGGGATTTGCCAGTAAGCCCCCGGCAACGCAAAGATAGGTACGCGCTCCGGTATCGGTGACCTTACCGAGTTTTAACGTTTGACCTGTTTCTATCCGGCAGGGTTGCCACATGTCTAGCGGATGGTTATCCAGGGTGGCCTCCATGTCTGCGCCGCTTAACACGATGGTGGTGGGATAATTGAAGCGCAGAGTGGGACCGTTGACGGTGATTTCCAAACCCGCCGCCTGGGGTGGATTGCCCAATATCTGATTGCCCAGTTGAAAAGAGTAACGATCAAACGGGCCCGATGGCGGGACGCCGACATCCCAATAGCCCACGCGGCCGGGGTAATCCTGTAATGTGGTCATGGTACCAGGCACCAGCACATCAATTGTTGAAGGCTGAAACGCAAGCGAATTCAAAAATCGGGTGTGGATTTCTCCGGCACGAAATTGCCGGGTAGCCAGAATGGTGCGCACGTAATCGCAGTTGGTTTCGATTCCTTGAAGGTCGATGGACGCCAAAGAATGGTTGAGTAGGGCGATGGCCTGCTCGCGGTCTTCCGCCCAGGCAATGACTTTTGCCAGCATTGGGTCAAAGAAGGGCGATACTTCCAGGCCCGCGCTTAACCAATGGTCTATGCGCAAAGATTTACCGTCGCATTCAGGAAGTTCTACCACAGCGAGCAAGCCGGCACTGGGTTGAAAATTCTGGTGCGGGTTTTCCGCATAGATACGGGCTTGGATGGAATGACCTTGGGGGCGGATGTGGTTGGTCAGTGTTTCCAGAGCGGCGAGTTTGCCGGCCGCCAATTGCACCATCCACTGAACCAAATCCACGCCGTACACCTGTTCAGTGACGCCGTGTTCCACCTGCAGCCGGGTGTTAACTTCCAGAAAATAAAACTGTTCCGTGCTTTGATCGTAAATAAACTCAACCGTACCTGCATTCCGGTACTGTACTGCGCTGGTTAAGCGCACAGCCACATCGTGCAGGGTTTGTCTTACCTCATCACTGAGGTTGGGGGCGGGGGTTTCCTCAACCACTTTCTGGTGGCGTCGTTGAGCCGAGCAATCCCGTTCACCCAAGGCGATGGCCTGGCCTTTTCCGTCACCGAATACCTGCACTTCAATATGGCGTGCACGCTCAATGTATTTTTCAATGAACACGCCGTCGTTGCTGAAATTGTTGGCACTGAGTCGCTTAACGCTGTCGAAGGCCTGTTCTAATTGCTGCTGATCCAGGCAGATCTGCATACCGATACCACCACCACCGGCGGTACTTTTCAGCATAACCGGATAACCGATTTCATCAGCGGCGCCAACGGCTTCGCGGATTGAAAGCAACAGCTCCGTGCCCGGCAGCAGTGGCACGTTACTCTGTTGCGCCAGATCCCGCGCGGTGTGTTTGAGGCCGAAGACTCGCATCTGTTTTGGGGTCGGGCCGATAAAGGCAATACCGGACGATTCGCAGCGTTCAACAAAAGCCGGATTCTCACTCAAAAAACCGTACCCGGGGTGGACCGCGTCGACCTGATGTTGTTGCATTATAGAGAACAGCTTATCCTGATTCAGATAAGTGTCGGCGGCGGCACCTTCGCCCAGGCTATACGCTTCATCGGCATGCAGAACATGTAAGGAGTCAGCATCGGCTTCCGCGTAGACGGCCACTGCCTGAATGCCCATCTGCTTGAGTGTGCGGATAACCCGGACGGCAATGGCACCACGATTCGCGATCAAAACTTTATTAAACATTGTCATTCACTTCGGGTCGTCCCGTGCTGTTTAACTGAACCGGGCCGTCCCGGTCAGCAAGAAAGAGAATTCAGCAATGGGTTAGGGTTAAGCGTCCCATACCAGCACTTCCACCGGCGTTGGATTGTATCCATTACAAGGGTTGTTCAGTTGTGGACAATTGGAGATCAATACAATCACATCCATGGCCGCTAGCAGCTCAACGTATTTTCCGGCAGCTGAAATACCGTCTTCGAAAGTTAATCCCCCTTCGGCTGTGACCGGCACATTCATAAAGAAATTAATGTTATGAGTAATGTCCCGTTTGTTGAGGCCGAGGGTTTCGTTTTCGGCAATGGCCAGCATCCAGCTGTCACGGCAGGCGTGCATGCAACGTTTTTCCAGATCATATCGAACGGTATTGCTTTCGCTGGCGCAGGCCCCTCCCAGCGTGTCGTGACGGCCGCAAGTGTCGGCGACGATGGTCAGCATGGTATGGCCGAAATTGGAGATCAGTTGGGTGCCGGCGGTGAGATACACATTGCCCTGCTCACGAATGGTATCCATCGCGCTGTAGCGTTCGGCGATGTCATTGGCGTTATAAAACAGCGTGTCGGCCGCCTGGTTGCCCTCCAGATCCAGAATACGGAATGTCTGACCGGCTTTAACCGTTTTCAAATAATAATCCCCGGCAGGCACCACATCCCGCGCTATAGCCGATTCAGCCTGCAGGTTGCTTTCGGTAATCATGATGAACTCCAAATATTACTTAAGAATATGATACAAGCGGTTGTTTTCGAAACCACGCCGGTTTTCAGGCCGGAAGTTCAGGCAATAGTCATCGTCTGTTAGCGGTGCTGATGTCATTAATTCGCAGAGTACCGGCTTGCGAGGATAGTCGGCAGCGCTGTTCAGCGGATGCGGACAGGTGTGCAGCACCACCAGTGTGTCCATTTCGAAACGTAAGGTAATCGCGGATCCTGCCCGGCAAGCCTCTTCATCCAGTTGCAGATTACCGGCGTCGTCTACCACGACTTTGCTGAACAAATTCAGGTTTGATGCCATATCCCGCGGACCCAGCCCATACTTGGCCAATTCAACCAAAAAGCTGTCATTACCGTTTTGATGCCAGTTGTTGTGCGCACTTTGATAATTTTTGCGGCCCCACTTTTTTTCAACCAGGGCTTTGTTGGCGTTACCGCAAACGCTGTCGTGCCACCCAAAGGTGTCTTCCACGATGGAGCAAAAAATTCGTCCCATATCGGAATACAAACAATTGCCGCGGGTGAGCTTAAATGTGTGCTGGCATTTTAAAGTGTCGGGCGCGTTGAATTTTTCCAGTGTGTCTTCGGGATTGAAAAATAACATACCAACATTGGCACCACCTTCAATATCCGTAATGCGCAAACGGGTTCCGCGCCGCACCCGCAACGACCAATGGGCAGCACCGGGGACTTGGTATTGGTATAGGATTTCAGTCATGGTATGTCCTCCGCCATCTCCTGTTTTTCTGCGGCGCGACTGGCACGCTGCAGGGATTCATCTATTTCCCGGCACGATTCCTCATCCACTTTGCCTACCGGGAAGTCGTAGGTTATGCGGGCACCATAAGCACCGGGCGCTTGCGCATCATAGCGGTCTTTATCAAATACCCACAGGCGGGTGCCCAGATAAAAACCCTCTTTCAGATCGTGTGTAATCATAAAAATAGTCAGCTTGTAACGACGCCAGAGGCTTAGAACCAACTGATGCATGTCGGCACGTATGCCGGGGTCGAGTGCGCCGAAGGGTTCGTCCAGCAATAGTATCCGGGGGCGCTTTATCAGGGCCTGTGCAATGGCCAGTCGTTGTTGCATCCCGCCCGAAAGCTCGTGAGGGTATTTACTGATTGCATGGCTCAAGCCCACTGCGTCAATCATTTCCATAGCATCGGATTTTGCTTGCTTGCGTTTTTTACCGTACAGCCGCGACAGCAACTTACTTTGTTCGAATTCCCGCGAAAGCATGACATTCTGTAGCACGGTGAGATGGGGAAATACGGAATAAAGTTGGAAAACAATGCCGCGTGTTTCGTTGGGCTCCGCTGCCAGCGGTTCGCCTTCGATGCTGATGACGCCGCGCGTGGGGCTTTCTGTGCCCAGCAGCATATTTAAAAAGGTGGTTTTGCCGCAACCGGATGCGCCGACGATGGTGACGAACTCGCCCAACTCTACCTGGTTATTGATACGTTCCAGAACCACTTGATCGCCGTATTCCTTCCATACGTTATTAATTTGAATATAACTCATGGCTCAGGCTCCCTCAGGTGTTTGTGCGTGGAACCAGGGATACAGCCAATGGGAAAGATTTCTCAGCAGAAAGTCGAGCGCGAACGCCAGAACCGCGATCCAGAAAACATACGGAAGAATCACGTCCATGGATAGGTAGCGCCGCACTAGAAAAATGCGGTAACCCAAGCCATCTTCGGCTACGATTGCCTCTGCCGCGATCAAGAAAAGCCAGGCAGATCCCAGTGATAAGCGGACGCTGGCAATGAGCCTCGGCATCACTTGCGGTAGTACAACCCGCACGATGATCTGCCAGCTATTGGCACCCAGGGTTTGTGCTTTGATTAACTGTTCCCGGGGAATCTCAAGCACCCGCTGTTGCATATCCCGCATTAAAAAAGGCGTTATGCCGATAGCGATCAGCATCACTTTGGACAGTTCACCGAGCCCGAATACAATAAAAAGAATCGGTAATATTGCCATCGGGGGGATCAGCGAAATAGCGGTGACGAGTGGCGAAAGATTTGCGCGCACATAAGGGATAGAGCCGTTCAGTACACCCACGACTAATGCGAGCAATGCACTAACGCTGACACCGATTATAATTCTTTGCAGGCTGCTTAGGGTGTCTTGCCAGAATACATACTCGCCGGTGCGTTTACTTGGTGTGAACGCGAGGCGGTCAATGGCGGCAGTAAAACTGGTGAAGGCGGGCAATAATTTATCGTTGGGGTTTTCCGCAAGACGGGCATTGGAGGCACCCATGTACAAAAAAACCAGTATGACAAACGGGATGATTCCCAGTGCCCAGCGCCAGGGTTTTGATGGCTGTAAGTTGACAAGCTTAGTCATGAGCGGCCTCCTGCAGAATGTGAATCAGATGTGCATCCGGAGCCCCAGGGCTCCGGATGAAGGACGATTACAACGCGCCGTCTGCGGCCATTTTCATGTAGCTTGGGTCGAAGCGCAGCTTGATATTGTTACTGTCTCCGAACACACCGGAAGGGGTTTCAATGCCGATAAAACCGGCGTCCGGAGCACCATCACCCAACAATCCATGGTCAAAGGAAAACTCTGCAATGTACTGCATGGTGGTCAGTAGGGTTTTGCTGAGGGTGAAATCCACCGCTTCTTGAGCGCTATAAAACATTTTGGTGGAATCCAGTTGAGCTTCATAACCAGCTAGATCAGTACCCGAGGCTTTGCCCATGAACGTCCTTGCGGCAGTGCCAGGTTTATCGTCCGCACTCATGCTGCTCATGATTTCATACCAAGCACCGGTTAAGGCTTTACCAAAATTCGGATTGGCTTTTAAGGTTTTGCTGTTCACCACTAACAAGTCAATGATTTCTCCGGGAATTTCAGAGGAGTCGAAAACTTTGGTGCTGTTTGGCATGCCGACGATTTCACCCAGAAGCGGGTTCCAGGTGACCACTGAAGTGACGTCGTCGGTGCTATAGGCGGCTACGATGTCTGCGTCAGAAGTATTCACTACCCGGACATCTTTTTCCGCCATGCCCACGGATTCCAGACCCCGCGCCAGCAGATAGTGCGATACGCTCAATTCCACCAGATTGACACTTTGGCCTTTAATGTCTTTTAGCGATTTTTTGCCTTTCAAAACCACGCCATCGTTGCCATTAGAAAAATCACCCACGATCAGAGCGGTTGAATCAATGCCCCCTGCAGCGGGAATAGTCAGGGCGTCCATATTAGTCATTGTGCACCCGTCGTATTGGCCCGCAGTGTATTGATTGATGGATTCCACATAATCATTGATCTGTACTACATCGATACTGATGTCGTATTTGTCTGCCCACTTCTTCACGATACCTTGCTGAGCGCCATAGTCCCAGGGCATCCAGCCGACGTAGATAGACCAGCAAATTTTGAATTCATCTTTCGCTTGCGCGGCTGAACTTAATCCCGTTAGTACGCTGAGTAGAAACAAGCCGGTGGCGAAGCGTTTTGTGGTGCGGATGATTGACGTTGGTCGTGCTGTCATTATGAACCTCCCAAAGGTCACACGTTTTAAAAAAAGCAAAGAGGACTCATGGCTGTTCACCATGGTTGGCCTCCCGGGCTTTTATCCCGCCGTGTAACCTTCAATCAGGAAGGGGATTCCTGAGAAGGTCGACCGCTCTCGGACCAGACATCAATAGATATTGACCGGAACCCTAGCTGTCTATTAATCAAATTGTTTGGTACCTGCATTAATTGCCCGTTAGGGTACAACTGAGATTTGGAAATGGCAAGCAACCAATAAATCCTCGTCGATAAATTGTTGACTCTTTACTTGTAGCAAGTGTCATGTAGCAAGTGCCATGCCACGGGTAATAAAGACAACTAAGTGATTGAATTGGGTTTAATAGACACGCTGCCTGTATCACAATGCAGCATGTTATGTCCTAAGTGCGTTGCTATGGTGCAATTCAGTCCCATGGCCAGCAGTAACGGAGTCCATCATCAGGGGGCTGCGTTTATAAATTAATAACCGGAATACTGATAGCGCTGGCGCGCGAGTTAGGGGGCAGAGAATGTGGAGTAGGTTTGGATCCGCTTGCGCCACCCGGGCAGCCATTGCGTTAGCTCAAGCGGATTGGTTGCATTGGTGGCGCGGTGAGTTAATACGACGACCGCTGATTCCGAAAAATGCGTAACTGCATCTGTGGCAGATTGAGAGAGGGGCATCCCGCTGAGTACTTGCATTAGGCCCCAGCCAACCCCGTTAGTGCGCTCCTGCTTTGCTAAGCCTTCTCCTTTAAAATTGACGTAATCGGTTAATGCGTATTGTCCTTGGACCGAGGCGCACAGCAGTTCGATATTTTTCCGCACCTGGTTACGCTTAGCTGCTTCAGTCCGGGCAATGATCTTATCCAGTGATTGCTGCATGCGTTGCTGCATAAATTCAATTTGTACGGTTTGGTTTTGCAATAAAAACGATCTGAGTTGTTCAACGTTGGTATGGTGACGTTGTTTTATAAATGATGCCCGGTCAGACCAGGGTGCATCCAGTGGATCTAGCTGAGCAAGCCACCGGGGTAGGGCAATAGACCGTCGTCTGATGTAATCAACCAGCAGGGGAAAACTTTCTACGTAACCCGGGTCTATCCGGGCTGGGTACCAGATAAAGTGACCGATACCCAAGGACGGGAAGGTTTCCCCCGGATTCCAGTCCACCAGACAGGCGCTTTGTCCGTTGCATTCATTTAGGTAGATGCGCTGCGCAATGGCATCTAACTCAAGGGTCGATAAGTTTTGCTCGCAGGGTATTGCCAGTGGGGTTTGAAAAAGCAAAAACAAAACTGAAACAGCGCGATAAGGTTTGATCCATTTATAATAATCCCAATAGTTGCTCAGCACGTTGTGGTATCCATGAAGTTGAAGGCTTAGCCGGGTTTTTATCCGGGTGTTTAATGCCAAGTTTATTTTAAGCGTGTCACCAATAGTTGCTCAACCCGGACCCCTTCCAGATCCAGCACTTCAAATTTGTATCCCTGGTGAATGCAGTGTTCTGTTTTATGAGGGAGACGCTTGAGTCGGTTAATCATAAAGCCCGCGATGGTTTCATATTGGCTACGATCCGGGAAATCCGAAATATTCAGCGCGCGCATCACTTCGCTGATGGGTGTGATGCCTTCAATCAGCCAGGAGTTTTCATCGCGTTGCAAAATGGGTTGATCGTCTTCATGAGTAATCAGTTGCCCCATAAAGCTGCTAAGTAAATCCTTGACGGTCACCAGTCCAACTACAGTGCCGTATTCATTGATGACAACGGCAAAGGGCTGCTTCGCAGCTCTGAAGGCATTCAGTCCATCGGACAGCGTTAGTGTTTCCGGCAGGTAAAGGATGTCGTGATCAAATTGTGCCGAATGCATTCCCTGAAGTTCACCTTTTAAGACCAGGCGAAGAATGGTTTTGGATTCTATGGAGCCCTTAATTTTGTCCAGGCTGCCGTCGCAAACCAGAAAATCATTGTGAGGGTGATCAATCACCTTTTGGCTGATCACAGCCGCGTTTTCGTCGGCATTGAAATACACGATCTGATCCCTTGGCGTCATGACACTGCCGATGGTGGCACTATCGAGATCAAAAACGCTGCCGATCAAATCGTATTCCTGCTGCTGCAAGCTGCCATCCTCGGCACCCGCTTCCATCATGGCGATGATGTCATCGGTGGTGACCGCCTCCTCACGCTTGATGGGAAGTTTGAGCATGCGAAGTATACTGTTGGTGAGCCCGTTAAACAGGAACACCAGTGGTAATACCAGCATGGTGATCCAGCGCATGGGTGTTACCAATCTGATGGCGGTGGCTTCGGGTATGATAATAGCCAGTCGCTTTGGCAGCAGGTCGGCGAAGAGTATAAACAGTGCCGTGATGCTGAAAAAGGAGATGGCGAAGCTCATCTGGTCCAGCAACGGGCCTTGATACACCAAACGCAACATGTTCTTTATGGATGGGGTCAGCGCCTGTTCTCCGATGATGCCACCAAGAATGGAAATTGCGTTCAAGGCGATTTGGATCATGGCAAAAAACGCGCCCGGGTCCTGCTGGAGATCCAGCACGTCCTGCGCCTTGGTATTGCCCTCACCCACCATCACACGCAGCTTTATTTTACGAGCGGCAGCAATGCCGATCTCCGACATCGCGAACAGCGCACTCGCGCAGATCAGTATGCCAATTGCCAACATATCACTCATTGAAATCTCTCAGAATTTGCCAATACCCGGCGGGATCGCCTTTTGCAGGATGCCAGACCTTCAACCTTGGCTAATTTAAGGCTGGAAGCGGCTCAAGTATAGGCCCAGATTGGTAACTTGTTTAAGGAACGGGTCAGTTCGGGTTTAAGTTGAGTAAGGCATTGTTTTGAAAGCAAGTCTTATTGACATTGAAAGGGCGTGCTGCTTAAAGGGAGTTGACCTTTGCGCGCGCCATAGCCGGTATCCATTTTTTTATTACCAGGCAGTTGTTTGAATCTTTTTACTGCAATGCCCGGATCTCCATTGTCTCGCAGGTTTTTAATATCGACGAGAGTGATTTCAGATGGCTTTGGAACCCCCCCCGAATAACCCGAGCGCAATCGTAGGCCTGCGATAAAAGCCAGTTTGACAACGTAATTACACCATACCCGCCATCCCTCCAGCGGCATCATAGGTCGAGTTTGGGTCCACATCCCCAATGCGTTCATATTCTCCTCCCGGTAATGAATAAAATCGCCTGTTGTATAACAACTCTTATGTCATCTTTTTATTAAGTTGTTAAACTTGAAAGCTTTGACTGTTTTTTATCCTGGCATGCCCGAGAAACGCACAGGTGGTTCCAAATCCAGCAACTTGCGTCTCGATTCTATATTAGATTAACGTAGCAAACCGT
>Ga0207904_1000089_pt1 | contig 68328 bp, 59 predicted proteins | sample MalvirmetaMSP118_FD_184232 | JGI IMG/M metagenome (GOLD analysis project Ga0207904, IMG submission 184232) | Marine viral communities from the Deep Pacific Ocean - MSP-118 (SPAdes) | ecosystem: Environmental > Aquatic > Marine > Oceanic | place: Pacific Ocean | collected 2011-05-30 | reverse complement strand
GTCAAGATTGACATTGTCCGGCCAGCTGCCCAGCGGCGCGAAGCGTTGTGTACCACTGCCCGCGCCACCGCGGCCGTCACCGATACGGTAGGTGCCTGCACTGTGCCAGGCCATACGGATAAAGAAAGGCCCGTAGTGTCCGTAATCGGCAGGCCACCAATCCTGGGAGTCGGTCATTAGCCCATGCAGATCTTTTTTGATTGCGGCAAGGTTGAGCTTGTTAAACTGGTCTGCGTAGTTGAAATCGACACCCAGCGGGTTACTTTTAGTGTCGTTCTGGTGCAGGATTTTAAGATTTAGCTGATTTGGCCACCAGTCTCGGTTGGATCTGCTTTTATCACCCAGTTTGGTACGGGAACCGTGGATGACCGGGCACCGGGATGCGGTTTCATTATTATTGCTGCCCATGACTCTCTCCTTGTATTGTAATCGTCGTGGTTTAATTTGTGCTGCTCGGGTTTTTTAAAAGGGAATGCAGCTTTGTCCTTACGAATAACCATATAACAAGAATAGATTATAGGTGAAATATTAAATAATGAATAAAGCGATAGCTTGGATCTATCGAAGTGGCAGGATACATGGTAGGTTGATGTTTTCGTAGCGAATGTCACCGCAACCACAGAAGAATTAGGGAGAAAATAGTGCCTGAGCAAAACCGGATAGCCTTGCTGATTGATTGTGATAATGTCAGTCATAATTCAATTGAAGGGGTGTTGGAGGAGCTTGCCAAGTACGGCATGGTTAATGTTCGGCACGCGCATGGGGACTGGAATAGTTCTTCATTGTCAGGCTGGATCGGTCGTCTGCATCCCAACGCGATCAGACCCATGCAGCAGTTTGCCTACACCAAAGGCAAGAACGCGACTGATTCCGCGATGATCATCGATGCGATGGATCTGTTATACAGCAAGAACGTAGAAGCCTTTGCATTGATGACCAGTGATAGTGACTTTACCCCATTGGTAATGAGGATTCTGGAAAGTGGATTTCCGGTGTACGGGTTTGGCGAAAAGAAGACACCGCAGCCCTTTGTCGATGCTTGTTCCGTTTTTATCTATACAGAGAACTTGATAGAAGACGAAGACAGTGTCGGTAAGACACCGGTTTCACAAAAGAAAAATCGCAAGGCCCTGCGGGGCGATACGTCGTTGGTGCGATTACTCCGGGTGGCAGTGGAACAAACAGCGGAGGACGATGGCTGGGCTCACATGAGTAGAGTCGGACATTATATTTCCAATAACAGTTCGTTTTCGGCTGTTAACTACGGTTATAAGAAATTAGGTGATCTGATCCGGGCAACCGAATTATTTGATATTGATATGAGAAACGGTGGGGCTGCCATGTACATACGGGATTCGCGTGGTTCGTAGTTTTTCCGGCTAAGGAAGCACCCGGAACAGAGGAGCACAGTCTAGTTCCTGGATCACAACCCCCGCATCCAGTCCGGCCGTAACGGGATTCTGCCGGGCTGGTGAATCGCAGTATCAACCATGTTCAGCAGTCGTTGTTTGTCCTTTCCAAGAACGCCTTTTAGTACGAGATAGTTTGATGCGTGATCAGAACGGAAAATGGTCTTTTCAAGCTCAAGCTGTCCGATCAGTGTGCGGATTTCCCGGAATAGCCCCATCGTGTCCAAAGGCTCAAATTGACCGTTAAAGCTGCCGCGAAACCGTGCTTCACCCTGAGGAAAAGACACAACCAGAGTAGACTGGAAATCCGGTTGCGCGTCATTCATTAGACGTGCGGAATTCAGTGCATGTTGTTCCGAATAGACTTGCCCACCCAACCCATTCAGAATCATGACCGAGGTCTTTATACCGGCTCGTTTCAATTTAATCAGAGCCTCTCTGGATGAATCGAATGTCTCGCCTTTTTTTACAAGGGACAGCACTTCGTTGTCTCCCGACTCGCAACCCACATAAACCAGACTCAGGCCCAATTCTCTTAATGCTATCAGCTCTTCAACGGATTTGTGTTTGATGTTGCTGGGTAGGCAATAAGCGGATACACGAACGACCTGCGGCATGCATTCCCGAATTGTTCTCAGAATAGTGGTCAGTCTGCGACTGGAAAGCACCATGGCATCGCCGTCAGCCAGAAAGATTTTACGCACGGCAAGTTTGGCTACTTTGTGGATCTCAGCCTTGATGTCGGCTTCGGATTTGGGGCGGAATTTTTTCTGGTCTTCAGTGTACATTTCACAAAATGTGCACTGATTGTGAGAGCAACCGTTAGTGACTTGCAGAATCAGGGAATGGGCTTCCGAAGGGGGGCGAAAAACGGGCTCGATATAGTCCAGGGGTAAATTCTGCATTTCTAAAAATCCGTGTTCTTCACTTAGGGAGGTAGTTTGTAGTGGCGTTGCCGACCATTAACGAATGATACCACTGATTCGAAACGGGCATTAGTGGCCTATGCGGATTAACCGGGACTGGCCGTATAATGCTCGACTTCTTTTGGTTGGATTTTAGGCTTCACTTTCAGGTGGTTTATATAAATCAAATGGATCTGAAAAGATAAAATACGTCGCAAGCAAAACGCTGCGAAAGAATCTGGACGATCTGACTGCCCTAGTTGAAGCAATACGGGCTTCAAGGGGTTGGTGCGACCTTGGAAGGCGTGTGGGCCGGAACGCTGGAATTTCAGTCCCATTCCAGAATGCATCTTTCGGTGTATAACGTTAGCAAGGTTGTGGATTTTGCTAACTCCGATCGTTACCCCACATTTACGTTTAGTGATTTTAATCCGTTGACCAATCAAAGTGCCAAGATTGAAAGTGAGCAGTTTGATATGGTTAATGTAACGAAAAAAATCGAAGCACTTTACAAAACGGTGTGCCTGGATAAAATCCCGGACTTGAAAGTAGTTGAAGGAAGTTGAATATGTACACAGGAAGTTGCCTTTGTGGTGGTGTGAATTTTGAGATTGTAGGTGAGCTGGAACCCATCCAGATTTGTCACTGTACGCAGTGTAGGAAGGCTCAGGGAACTGCGTTTGCTACCAATATTCCGGTGCAGGAAGACCGTTTTAAACTGCTGAGTGGCAGTGAGTTGCTGACTTCCTACGAATCTTCACCTGGAAAGCAAAGAGTTTTTTGTAGGATCTGTGGCTCACCGGTGATGAGCAAAACAGCGAAATTACCCGGTGTGGTGAGAGTCCGGGCGGGTACTCTGAATGGCGAATTGAAAACCCGTGCGCAGTGTCATTTTTATACGAGGGACAAAGCCAATTGGTTTGAGATGAAAGATGATTTGCCTGGCTTTGAGCAAGGTTACATCAAGAGCTGAAGATAACCTTGCCTGAAGTAGAGGCGACGCCGTTTGTCGTTGTGCGCTTAACTCAACTTTTCCACCAGGTAAGCCTGCGCGGACCGCCGCTCTTCACCTTCACCCGGGGATAGGCGAGTGTAACTGCCGTCGGAATTCATAATCCAGGCCTGGTAGTTGTCTTGCAAGTAGATTTCCAGGCCTTGCCGGTAGGCTCTTTTTCGTAGTTTCGGATCAATGATCGGGAAGGCTATTTCAACTCGGCGATAGAGATTCCGCTCCATTAAATCGGCACTGGCGCAATAAATAGAATAGTCACCGTTATTGTGAAAGTAATACACGCGGGTGTGTTCCAGAAAACGCCCCACTACCGAGCGCACCTCGATGTTTTCCGAAACCCCGGGAATGCCCGGGCGCAAGCAGCACATGCCGCGCACAATCAGTTTAATTTCTACCCCGGCCTGTGAAGCCTTATACAACTCCTGGATGGTTTTCTGATCGGTCAGTGAGTTGCATTTGAAGATGATTTTGGCTGGCAGGCCATTTTGCGCATTATTGCATTCCTGCTGGATATTCTGAACCAGCAACTCCTGCTGCAGGGTAAAAGGCGAGTGATACAGATGCTTCAAGGTAGCAGGTCGGCCCATTCCGGTGAGTTCCTGGAAGATCTTGTGAACATCTTCGGCCAGTTCTTCATTACAGGTGAGCAAGCTGTAATCGGAATACAGGCGCGCATTACCCGCATGATAGTTGCCGGTTCCAAGATGCACATAGCGCCTGAGTTTGGCGCCTTCACGACGTACCACCAACATCATTTTGGCGTGCGTTTTGTGGCCGACAATGCCGTACACCACAACGGCACCGGCTTCTTGCAGCCGGCTTGCAATTTCGATATTGCTTTCTTCATCAAAGCGGGCCCGCAGTTCCACAACCGCGGTGACTTCCTTGCCGTTGCGGGCCGCTTCCACCAGCAGATCCAGAATTTCTGAGTTGGTTCCGGTACGGTACAGTGTCTGCTTGATGGCGACCACGTCTTTGTCCCGTGCCGCCTGGCGTAAAAAGCTGATCACCGGATGAAAGGATTCATAGGGATGGTTAAGCAGAATGTCGCCGCTGTTCATTGCTTCGAACATGCGGTCGCTGCGCTTCAGGTCATTGGGCAGTTTGGGTTTGAAGGACGGGAACTCCTGGTGCGTCTTCGCCACATCCAGCACCGACATCATCCGAGTCAGGTTGACGGGGCCGGTGACTTTGTAGAGTTGTGATTCTTCCAGCCCGAATTTATTCAGTAAGAAGCTAATCAGTTCATCGGGCATGTTGTCGGCGACTTCCAAACGTACTTCTTCACCGTATCGGCGGGAGTATAGCTCACCTTTTAATGCCGCTGATAGATCGTCCACTTTTTCCTCGTCCAGGAACAGGTCTGAATTTCGGGTTAAGCGGAATTGATAGCAGCCGGTGGATTTCATGCCGGGGAATAAGTAGCCCGCATGGTAATGAATAATGGAAGACAGGAAGATAAAGTTATCGCCCCCCTCACAGACTTCATCGGGCATGCGAATAATGCGGGGCAAGGATTTGGGGGCGGGTACCACGGCCATTCCCAGTTTTCGACCGAAGGCGTCGTTGCCTTCCAGGGTGACCAGGAAGTTCAGACTTTTGTTTACCAGCCGTGGAAAGGGGTGTGCCAGATCCAGGCCGATGGGGGTCAACACCGGAGCCACCTGCTGCCGGAAGTAATGTTTAATCCACTGCACCTGCGGCGCAGTCCAGCTATCACGAGCGATGAATCGAATGTTCTCCTGTGCCATCAAGGGTAACAGCTCGTCATTTAGTAAGTGATATTGACGTTCTATGGCGCGGTGGCAACTATCGCTGATGGTGCGCATCACGTCCTTTGGATGCATGCCGTCGGCTTCGGGTCGCGCCTGGTTGTAGGCAATGTCCCGTTGCAGGCCTGCTAGCCGCACTTCAAAAAATTCATCCATATTGCTACTGAAAATCAGTAGAAATTTGAGCCGCTCCAGCAGTGGCAGAGTGTCGTCTTCCGCTTGCGCCAGGACACGGAGGTTAAATTCGAGCAGACCGATGTGCCGGTTAACGTAATAGGCGCTGTCATTAAGGTCGATTTCCGGCTCAGTGGTCTCGGAAATTTTCTGACTGGCCGCGTCGGTAGCGGCGATTTGATTGGTGGTCATGGCTCTACAGATTCCATTATGAATTTAACAGTTCGGCAGCGGATTTCGCGAAATAAGTGAGGATGCCGTCGGCACCTGATCTTTTAATACATTTTAGTGACTCTAATATGACAGTTTCTTTGCTAAGCCATCCTTTTTCGAATGCTGCCATGTGCATCGCATATTCACCGCTCACTTGGTATACAAATGTAGGGGCTCCAAATTGTTCTTTTACCTCACGAACAATATCCAGATAGGGCATGCCGGGCTTAATCATGATCATGTCAGCACCCTCTTGTAAGTCTAGCGCGACTTCATGAAGTGCTTCCAGGCGATTGGCCGGATCCATTTGGTAAGTGAATTTATTGCCGCCTTTGAGGTTGGCCGCTGACCCGACTGCATCCCGGAATGGTCCGTAATAGGCTGACGCGTACTTGGCAGAGTAGGCTAATATGCAGACATTTATATGACCAGATGCTTCTAGCTGTTCACGAATAGAGCCGATTCTACCGTCCATCATGTCGGATGGCGCGACGATATCAGCGCCGGCTTCGGCGTGGGACACGGCTTGTTTGATCAGGGTTTCTACTGTGCGATCGTTCAGAACGTAGCCATCTTTGTCGATAATGCCGTCCTGTCCGTGGGTGGTGAACGGATCCAGCGCGACGTCGGTGATGACCCCCATTTCGGGGACGGCGTCTTTGATCGCTTTTATAGCATTTTGGGCCAGACCACCGGGGTTATAGGCCTCGCTGGCGTCTTCGGTTTTTTTATCGGCCGAGGTCACCGGAAAAAGGGCGATGGCAGGCACCCCTAATTGATTGAGGTATCTGGCTTCTTGTTGCAGGATGTCGAGCGAAACCCGTTCCACTCCGGGCATGGAAGGAATTGCTTCTCTATGCCCTGTGCCTTCCAGCACAAACATGGGGTAAATCAGATCGTCGGGTGTTAGCGTGGTTTCCCGCATCAGACGGCGGGAAAAATCTTCGCGGCGCATACGGCGCATCCGTGTTGCAGGGAAAGGTCCCCGGTTTAGGGTTTTATCTGACATCTTGTAACCTTTAATGGTATTGGTAGTCCTCATAATACCGAATCTGAAAGAGTAGAGGTAATGGCAAAGAAGGGATTGATCTTACTGGTTTTGTTAATCGTCGTGGTGGGTGTTTGGTACACGTTCGATTTGAATCAGTATTTTACGTTTTATTATATCCAGTCGCAGCAGGCGACCTGGGCTCAGGCGCTGGAACAAAATCCGTTGCAGGTGGCGGTGATATTTTTTTCTGTGTACGTGCTGGTAACAGCGCTCTCTTTGCCCGGAGCAGCCCTAATGACATTGGCCGCTGGGGCGTTATTCGGGGTGGTGCAAGGCACGTTGATAGCGTCGTTTGCCAGTACTATTGGTGCCTCGCTGGCGTTTTTGCTGGCGCGCTTTGTGGCGCGGGACTGGGTACAAAATAAATTTTCCGATCAACTGCAGGCAATTAACCGGGGTGTGGAGGAGGAAGGCGGGTTTTATCTGTTCAGTTTGCGTTTGATACCGGCGTTTCCCTTCTTCCTGATTAATATCGTGATGGCGTTGACTCCGATCCGGTTGTGGAGCTTTTACTGGATCAGCCAGTTGGGCATGCTTGCGGGTACGGTTGTCTATGTGAATGCAGGCACGCAACTGTCACAATTGGAATCGCTAAAAGGGATTCTGTCTGCGGATTTGATTCTGTCCTTTATTGCGTTAGGTTTGTTGCCGTTGGTAGCAAAAAAAGTCATCAACCTGATCCGGGCACGACGAAATCCATGACTGAATACAAAAAACCGAAAAAATTTGACCGTAACATGATTGTGATCGGAGCCGGGTCCGCCGGGCTGGTGACGTCCTATATTGCGGCAACGGTGAAAGCCAGGGTGACGCTGATCGAAGGACACCGTATGGGGGGGGATTGCCTGAATACCGGTTGTGTGCCGAGTAAAGCACTGTTGCGAAGCGCTGCGGTAATACATGAAATGGGTCGTGCAGCGGATTTCGGGCTCAAGCCGGTTACGGTTGATTTTGACTTTGCCGATGTGATGGATCGGGTGCAGCAGAAAATTGAAACCATTGCCCCCCATGATTCCATCGAACGTTACACCCAGCTTGGGGTGGAGTGCATAACCGGTTATGCAAAGCTGATATCACCATGGGAAGTGGAAGTAAACGGCCAGATATTGAGTGCTCGTAGTATCGTAATCGCAACCGGTGCCCGGCCGGCCTTGCCGCCCATACCGGGACTGGCGAATACCGGGTTTGTTACCTCTGATACAGTGTGGGATCTGCGTGCAAAGCCAAAAAGCATTGCGATTATGGGCGGCGGGCCGATTGGTTGTGAACTCAGTCAGGCGTTTTCACGGCTCGGCGTCGAGGTGATGCAGATTGAAATGCTGCCACGCCTGTTGATGCGTGAGGATGAGGAGGTGTCTGCGTTGGTGCTGCAACAATTCCGCGAGCAGGGGATCAGGGTGATGTTGGAGCATAAGGTGGTGGGGGTGGATCGCTACGCGCGGGATAAAGTGCTGATCTGCGAGCATCATGGGAAGCGGGTGGTGGTCAACTGCGATGAAATTCTGGTCGCGGTGGGGCGTACCGCCAATGTCGATGGGCTGGGTTTGGAAGATCTCGGTATCGAGTTAAATCCCAATCGCACGATCAAGACCGATGATTATCTGCGCACGCCTAAATATCCTCATATATTGGCCTGTGGCGATGTGGCCGGGCCCTATCAGTTCACCCACACCGCATCCCATCAGGCATGGTATGCCTCCGTTAATGGTCTATTTGGTTCATTAAAGAAGTTCAAAGCCGATTACTCGGTTATCCCCTGGGCCACTTTTACAGATCCTGAAGTGGCTCGGGTGGGGCTCAACGAGCTGGAGGCTCAGGAGCGTAATATTCCCTATGAAGTAACCCGTTACTCCTTGTCAGGCCTGGATCGCGCGATTACCGATGACGAGACCCAGGGCTTTGTAAAAGTGCTCACCAAGCCCGGTAAAGATAAAATTCTGGGTGTTACCATTGTTGCTGCACACGCGGGGGAGCTGATCGCCGAATATGTGCTGGCAATGAAGCACGGGTTGGGGTTAAACAAATTACTCGGTACTATTCATATTTATCCCACGATGAATGAAGCCAACAAAAATACCGCGGGGGAATGGCGTAAGAACCATAAACCCGAATGGTTGCTGCGCTGGGTGGAGCGATACCATCATTGGCGGCGGCATTAATTATGGGGCAAGTTAATTAAATCAATGTTGCTGGCAGGGGCAGTCATGATTGAATTTTCAAAAAGCGAAAAAGAGCTGTTGGTCGACAAACTAAAAGACTATTTTGATGCAGAACTAAAGCAGGAAATTGGCGGATTTGACGCCGAGTTTTTGCTGGATTTTATCTCTCGTGAAATCGGGTCTTACTTTTATAATCGCGGGCTGTATGACGCGCAAAACGAACTGCAGTCCAAACTCGATGGATTGTCCGAGTGCATCTATCAACTAGAGCAACCCACGGACTTTAGCCGTTAACCGGCAATCCAGGCCCGGTCACGAAATCTTACTGCCTAAGTTCCGTATTAACGGTAAAATTCCGCTCCCGGATCACCAGGTTATATTCATCATTAACAATCAATAGGGAGCAAAGGTTTTGAATAGAAAGCTGATTTCAAGCGGGTCTGAATTTGAGTCCAAAATGGGGTATTCCAGAGCAGTCGTGGATGGAGACTATGTGTTTGTTTCCGGAACCACCGGTTATAACTACCAGGAAGGTCGTATCAGTGAGGACGTGAAAGAGCAGGCTGATCAATGTTTTAAAAATATTCAGGCGGCATTACAGGAAGCCGGTAGCTCAATCGAAAATGCGGTGCGTGTGACTTATATTGTTCCGAATCGAGATGACTTTGAACCCTGCTTTCCGGTACTCGCGAAGTGGTTGGGTGAGGTGCGTCCTGCGGCAACGGTGTTTGAAGCCCGGTTACTGGATGACAACATGAAAATTGAGATACAAGTAACCGCCCGCCTGAACGGGTAATGAGTCACGATGAGCCCAGGCCTATTCAACCGGCGTGGGTTCATTGATTCATTGCCGGTCCGCATTAACATCACGTGACCCGCGTTATATTATTCCCGAACCATTCAGATCAGTACAATCCGAGCAAAACAATCCGGTTCCATTTATCAGTAGGAGAATGAGCGATGGCTAAGAAAATAGCGATTATTTTATCAGGGTGTGGCGTTTTTGACGGCGCGGAGGTTTATGAGGCGACACTGGTGCAACTGCGCCTGGATGAGGCTGGAGTTGAGTTTCAATGTATGGCTCCTGATGTTGATCAAATGCATGTGCTGAACCATATGACAGGTGAGGAAATGCAGGAAACCAGAAATGTCCTGGTGGAGTCTGCCCGATTATGTCGCGGCAATATTATCGATGTCGCTCGGGCGGATGCCGCTGACTACGATGCGGTCATTGTGCCGGGCGGCTTCGGTGTGGCAAAAAACCTGAGTACCTTTGCTGTTGCTGGACCAGAAATGGCTACCAATGAAGCGGTTCTCGGGTTCTTGCAAACCATGCGGGGTCTTAAGAAGCCCATTGGCCTGGTGTGTATCGCGCCCGTGTTGGCGCCGAAGGTATTCGGTGCGGGTGTGACCTGCACGCTTGGTAGCGATGACGATGATGCAGCCAAAGCCGTCATTGTGATGGGGGCAAAGCACCAAGCCTGCGCAGTGGAGGAAATATGCATAGATGAGCAAAACAATTTGATTACGACGCCAGCTTATATGCTGGCAGGGCGAATATCAGAAGCGTCCAGCGGAATTAGCCGGCTGGTATCAGCTGTGTTGGAGCGGGCCTAAGTAAACCAGTAATCCGAAATGTGATGGCGGTCTTGTTTTTACATAATTCAATATTTTGGATGATATTTGATCGGCTTGTAAGGTCATGAAAGCCCAGTGGTTTTAGGCTCATTGAACAGAGGTGATCGGCACTTTGGGTGCCTCGCGTCGGAATATTGGTCAGACCGCCTTGTTCCCCTTCGGGAGAGCTGATATAACGCTCAGCTCTTTTGACGGACCTTAAGTGAAAAATGCTACCTGGTCGGAGGTCTACGGAAAAAGAGTGTATTAGTATCTCTGCCACTCAAGGAAATCTCTTCGAGTTGCAGCCGGGTTAAAACTGGAAAGGGGCATCGCCAGGGCACACTGCCAGCTGCTTTGTTCACTGTTTATTCGTTTTTATTATGGAAACCCGAACGTGCGTTTCTATAAATAATGGATTTGGTCTCATGAGGTTTTTCACATTTTTCCTTTCTGGATTGTTGCTGGGCGCAGTGGTATGGATGTCGGTTATTTATACTTTAATAGGTACACCCGGTGACAGCTCTATTGGCCTGCACGAAACGTTTTCTATCAAGAAAGACATCCTGACCGAGACCCCATCGCCAAGAATTATATTTGTGGGTGGGTCTGGCGTTTTAATGGGCGTGGGGGCGGATATCATCAATGAATTGGTTGGCGTACCTACGGTCAATTTTGGCATTTGGGCCGGCTTCGACCTCGTCTATCAAATGCATAATATAAAAGAGTTTCTCCGCGACGGTGATGTGGTTGTATTCTCGTTCGAATATACGAACTACGACTATCCAACCAGAATGTCCGAAGGCACCCGACAATATGTTATGCAACGTGATGAAAGCTATTTTCTGGAGCAGCCAGTAATGGAGCAGCTCAACCAGATTTTCACCCTGGGGCCGGAGGGTTTCTATAAAATACTGGCTGCCGCATTGGTTCCGAATGTGGAAGTAGAGCGGGCTTATCCCATCGAAAAAATCAACGAGTTTGGTGATCAAACGGTAAACCGGGTGGATAAGCCGGATGCTTTAAAGCAACGGATTATAAAGAATAGAGGGCCTGATAACTTCAGTCATAAAGTCGATAATATGGATCGTGGGCTCACTGCACTGGCCGATCAAATTGAGGTGTTGCGGGACAAAAAAGAAGTTAAGTTTTTGGCGACTTACCCCAATACAATTTATTTCAAAGAGTATGAAGATGGCCACTTGAACCAATTTGAGGATAAGTTTGAAGACTTCTTTGAAAAGAAAGATATTCCGGTGCTGGGGGCCGCGCGGGACTTCATGTATCCGAAAAAATATTTTTATGACACAGCCTATCATTTGAATAATCTAGGCGTTGAAAAGAGATCGAAAGCATTGGCTGAGTTGTTATTGAAAGACGGTGATATACAGAAGATGAGAAAGTACTGGAAAAACCGTTCGAGCTAAAGACAGCGGTGTGTCGGTTTGGCTGACATGTATTCGGGGTTTTCGTGATTCTTCTGTGGTAGTACTGGTTTATGCTGTTTAATTCAATCGAGTTCATTGCTTTTTTCCTGCCGTTTGTATTAGTGGCGTATTTTGCCTTACAGAAATACGCGCCGGTTAAGTTCGCTATCGGCTTTCTCGTATTCAGTTCTCTTGTTTTTTATGGTTGGTGGAAGCCGGTTTATTTGCTGCTGCTGATCTTTTCCCTTCTGGTAAATTTCTTTCTGTCACAAACGATCCTTAACCTGAATCAGCGGCAAACCGACCGCCACAAAGCATTGGCAAAGTGGACGATGATCGGGGGAGTCGTACTCAATCTGGGCTTAATTGGCTACTTTAAGTATACGGATTTTCTGATCGATACCCTGAATCAGCTATCGGGAGCCAACGTTGGTTTTCTGGATTTAATATTGCCATTGGGAATCTCGTTTTTTACCTTTCAGCAGGTGGCCTATCTGGTGGACACGTATCGGGGGATCACCACAGAGCACCGCTTTTCCTATTATTGCCTGTTTGTGACTTTTTTCCCCCAGTTGATCGCCGGGCCCATTGTCCACCACAGTTCTGTAATGCCACAATTTGAACGAGAGTCTACGTTTAGGTTTGACATCAACAACCTGAGTGTCGGCTTGTTTATTTTCAGCATCGGGCTGGCAAAAAAGGTACTCTTGGCAGACAGTATTTCCGATTTCTCGACACCGATATTCGGTGCCGTCGATAGGGGCGAATCGGTTACTACTGTCGAAGCATGGGCCGGGGCGCTGGCCTACTCCCTGCAGCTCTATTTCGATTTTTCGGGTTACTCTGATATGGCAATTGGTCTCGGCATGATGTTCGGGATTCGCTTGCCGGTTAATTTCAATTCGCCCTATAAATCAATCAATATCATTGAATTTTGGCGTCGCTGGCATATGACCCTTTCTCAGTTCCTGCGCGACTATGTTTATATTCCGTTGGGGGGAAATCGCAAGGGCACGTTGAGTCGCTACAACAACCTCATGATTACGATGCTGGTTGGTGGTCTATGGCATGGGGCCGGTTGGAATTTTATTATCTGGGGTGGGTTGCACGGTTTCTATCTGATCTGTAATCACGGGTGGCAAAACGCCAGTAAAAAGTTGCCGACTGTATGCAATGTTTTCCGCTTCCGTCCGGTTTCGATTTTTATCACCTTTATTGCGGTGGTGTTGGCTTGGGTCTTTTTCCGGGCAGAGACCTTCAGTGGCGCCGGTGTGATGCTAACGGCGATGCTGGGGGTTGAGGGTGTCAGCTTTCCGGTGGCTTTGGAGGTCACGCTGAACCAGATGGGTAAGCATGATTTGATTTCCTTGCTGAACAGTTTTGGGGTGGTGATCAGTCCCGATCCCAGTATTATCAGAACTAAGGACTGGTTTAGCTCCGGTGTGCCGTTAATTGGCGTGCTTTTATTTGTGGCGTTCTTCATGCCCAATAGTCTGGATATGCTGCGAAAAAGCAACCTTATTCAGGGTCCCGACTGGATTATCAGCGGGTCTGTCTTAAACGGCACCAAAGGTAGGGCGATGGCGTTGGCGACCGGCGTGGTGTTTTTTGTTTCACTCATGACCATGATGACCACCAAGCAATCCGAGTTTCTTTATTTCAACTTCTGATCAATCCGTCTTTGATTGCCGAGCACGTTGCCCATTACCCTGAATGTGAGCAGGATAGGGGGCAACGTGCTCGGCAACAAAGCCCATTTCGCCAGCGCATAAGCCCCCTATGGTTGCATAGAGACGAAACGGAAAATGCGCTACATCTGTTACAAAACAGAACAGTGCTGAACCTGTTGATTCTTTGTAAGATCTTGATATTAAAGGGCTATGTTCAGGTCCTGCTGTTTTTTTCCAGATACGATTAGCTACAATTAAAAACAACTCAAAGCAGCGCGGAATTCGGATTCCTGTTCTAAAGTTAAAAGACAAAGTAGTAGATCGAATTGCCCGAATCCATGAATCAGAATACGCCTAATGATCGTGACACCATTAAGGTGCCCATTGACGAACTTGAGCTGGGAATGCATGTGTCTGCGTTGGACCGGCCTTGGCTTGATACACCGTTTTTATTTCAGGGTTTCCCCCTGGAAGATCCCGACGATCTGGCAACGCTGCGCAATATCTGTGAATACGTTTATATCGATGTGCTGAAAGCCCGCCATGTCAGTTCCGATGCCCGAACCTCACCGGTTGACCTTGACCGATGCCCCGAGAACTACGCGCTACAGGCGAAGGTAGAAGAGGAGATCACCAAAGCCCACATCAGCTATCAGTGCAGTTTTACCGAGGTGGAGCAAATTCTGGATACCGCGTATGTGGATAAGCTGCCGGATACTCGGGTCATCCGGGAACATATCAGCGAGTGTGTCGATTCCATCGAGCGTAACCCATCGGCTATGTTGTGGCTAACCCGGATTAAGAACGCAGATAAATATACGGCAGAGCATTGCCTGAATGTAGGGTTGCTGGCAATTGCATTCGGGCGGCATCTGGGTGTGGGGCGCAAGCACATGGAGCTATTGGGGCTGTGCGGCATGTTGCATGACGTTGGCAAAATGAAAGTGGATCAGACCATTCTGAACAAGCCGGGCAAGCTGACCAAAGAAGAATATGAGCATATTAAACTGCACGTTAACTTCGGCTGGGAAATTCTGCAGCAGGATACGACCTTGCCCGAGGAAGTGATTGCCGCCTGCCACCATCACCACGAACGGCAAGATGGGCAAGGGTATCCCGATCAATTAGACGCCAATACGTTGGGGTTTTATACGAAGGTGGTCACCATAGTGGATGCCTACGATGCGATCACCAGCCAGCGTTGTTATAGTGCCGGTACGACATCAGCAGCAGCGTTAAAGATTTTATACGATAACAGCGGTACCCAGTTTGATCCCAAATTGGTGGTGAAATTTATCGAGTGTATCGGAATCTATCCTCCCGGTGCGCTGGTGGAAATGATGAGCGGTGAAGTGGGAGTTGTTATATCAGTCGATCCGGTCAACCGTTTGCTGCCCAAAGTCGCTTTGCTGTTGGATGCGAATAAAAATCCCATGCAGCAGCGAATTGTGGATTTGAAACGACAACGTGATCTGGACGCTGAACGACAGCTGAGGATCCGTAAAGTATTGATGGATGGGTCGTTTGGGGTGGACCTATTTGAATTCACCACCAGAAACATCAATATGCAAAGTGCACCGGATTTATAAGTTAGCGACGCTATCCGGCTACTGTTCTTCCAGTTCCTGTATCGTCTCTGAAAGAGTCATCCAGGCTGTCTCTGTCTCATCCAGGTCGCTTGCAATAACGCCTTGCTGTTTCAAAAGCCTGTGCAGCGAATCCTTCTGGTCGGCTTGATAAATGTCCGGCTCTGCCAGGGCTTGCTCCAGTTCCGCTTTCCGACTTTCCAGTTCCGCCAACCTTTTTTCCAGTTTTTGTAGCTGAGTTTTTAGTGGCCGCAATTGTTTACGGGCTTCTGCCGCCTTTTGACGCTCGGCTTTGCGGTCCCGTTTAACATCGGAAAGGGGGGCCGATGCAGTGTCAGTCGAGTTGCCCGACGCTTGAGATGACTGGCGGAATTCCAGTAACCATTTAGCGTAGTCATCCAGGTCGCCATTAAATAACTTAACCTGGTGGTCGGCGACAAGGTACAAATCGTCTGTGGTGGCGCGTAACAAATGGCGGTCATGCGACACCAGCACCAGGCCGCCTTCATATTCCTGTAGTGCCATGGTGAGTGCCAGTCGCATCTCCAGATCCAGGTGGTTGGTGGGCTCATCCAGCAGCAGCAGGCTGGGACGGTGCCAGATGATGATGGCTAGCGCCAAACGGGCTTTTTCACCACCGGAGAAACGCGCAATGCCGGCGTTGACGGCATCACCCTGAAATCCGAAGCTACCGAGGTAATTTCTCAGTGTTTGTTCGTCGGCCTTGGTGGCGATGCGTTGCATGGTGAGTAGGGGGGTTGCTGTTTCGTCCAGCTGATCCAGCTGGTGTTGGGCGAAGTAGCCGATCTTGCAATGCTCCCCCTTATTCTGGTGCCCCGCTATCAGTTCCAGATTACCGGCCAGCGATTTTATGAGGGTGGATTTACCGGCACCGTTGGGTCCGATGAGTCCAATTCTGGACTCGGGTGAGAGACGCAGATTCACTTTATTCAGAATCGGGGTTGAAGCGTAGCCGAGTTCGGTGTCTTCAAAATCCAATAGAGGGTCTGAGACCTTTTCCGGAGAGGGGATGGAAAAATGGAATGGTGAATCCACATGAGCCGGAGCAATTTTTTCCATGCGCTCCAGCGCTTTAACCCGACTTTGTGCTTGTTTGGCTTTGCTGGCTTTGGCTTTAAAGCGAATTATAAATTTTTGCAGGTGCTCAATCTCAGTCTGTTGTTTTTCGAATGCGGCCTGTTGATTGGCCAGGCGAGCACCGCGCTGGACTTCAAAGCTGGAATAATTACCACTGTAATAATTGAGTTGCTGATGCTCGATATGCAGAATGTGTTGCGTTACCTCATCGATAAATTCACGATCATGTGAAATCAGAATCAATGTGCCGGGATAGCTTTTGAGCCAGTCCTCAAGCCACAGAATGGCGTCCAGATCCAGGTGGTTGGTGGGCTCATCCAGCAGTAGGATGTCAGAGGGGCACATCAGCGTCTGAGCCAGATTCAGGCGAACACGCCAGCCTCCTGAGAATGATTTCACGGTCGTGGCAAACTGGTCTTGCTGAAAGCCCAGTCCAGTGAGTAATTTTGCCGCCCGGGTATTTGCGGTATAGGCATCAATATCATCCAGTTGTTGATGCAGGCGCGCAATGTCATCCACTTGGTTTTGCTGCTCGGCTTGCGCTAACCGGCTTTGATATTCCCGCAATAATTTATCACCATCCATTACATAGTCGATGGCAGAGCGATCCAGTGCTTCCACTTCCTGTGCCATGTGCGCTATCCGGGTATTAGCCGGAATTCTGACTTCGCCGGAGTCGGCACCCAAGCGTCCTTGCAGCAAGGCGAAGAGGGATGATTTGCCGCAGCCGTTCTGACCGACCAGGGCGATATGCCAGCCGGGATACGCTGTGAAATCAGCTTCTTGAATTAGACGTTTGCTGCCCCTGAAAAGGGAGACGGATTGCAGTTGAATCATGGATGGTTGCTTACGGCCAGTGAGTACAGGGAGGGCAGGATAGCGAATTCGCGGGTATGAAAAAAGGGTTGCCCTTCTACAGGAACAACCCTTTTTCGCATTTTCCTGTTGATTACAGGGCTTTATGCGTCTTTTTCCGGATCGAAAATGCTTCGGTCCGGTGCGCTTGGCGCATCAACAGGCTTCAGTTCGAACGGCTTTTCTTCCACTTTAGGTGTCTCTGGCTCGGTAGGCTTCGGCGCTTCCGGCTTAGGGGCAACGGGCTTGGGGGATACGGGTTTCGGCGCTTCGGGCTTGGGGGCTGCAGCCGGTTTGGGTGCATCCGCCTTTTGTGCCGGAGGCTTGGGGGCCGGCTTCGGTGCCGGAGTGGGCTTGCTCGCTACGGGCTTTTCTGTTTTGGGTGTCACGGATTTCACTGCGGCCGGTTTCTTGGCGGCGGCTTTTTTCGCCGGTGCTGCTTTCTTTGCGGCTGCGACTTTCTTGGCGGGCGCTTTTTTCGCTGCGACTTTCTTCGCAGGCGCCGCTTTTTTTACCGGTGCCTTCTTAGGGGCTGCCTTTTTGGCTGCTGTTTTCTTTGCAACGGCTTTCTTGGCAGGCGCTTTTTTGGCTGCCGCCTTCTTCACCGGGGCTTTTTTCGCTGCGGTCTTGGCAGACGCCTTTTTAACGGCGGCTTTTTTGGTTGCGGTCTTTTTCGCGGCAGCGGCTTTCTTGGCAGCGGCCTTGGCTTTGATGGCGGCTTTTTTGCGTGCATCAGCTAATTTCTTAGCTGCTGCTTTAGCCTTTATTGCGGCTTTCTTCGCTTCAGCTCTTTCTTCCGCCTGGATTTGTTTCGCTACCGCTGCCGCCGCGCGTTTAACTTTGTTGGCATTGGCGATCGATTTTTTCAGTGCGGCTTCTTCGGCTTTTGCGGAAGCCAAATTGGCTTTGGCATCTGCCAGTCTGGAATCGGCGGCAGGGGCATTCGCTTTACCGGCTGCTTTTTTTGCAGCTACGGCGGCTTTATCAACGGCTTTCTTAGCGGATACTGCTGTTTTCGCGGCGGTGGCAACCGCTTTTTTACGGGCTGCTTCCAGTTGTATTTCCAGTTTTTCGATCTGGGTTGACAGCTCAACCACCGGATCTTTTTTTACTTTAACGGCAGGTCTTTTTGCCGTGGTTTTTTTTGCTGCCATAATCAGAGTTCCTCAGCTGAGATTTTGGTGACGCGGTCGCTTGCAATTATACGTGTTGTTTAAACAATATCTACCTTTCTTGTGATAGCCCCCGCACAAATCAAGCTAAAATTTTGCTTCGATATAGTTCAGATAGTGGGGGATTCTGTTACCATCAAGCCCGATTCAAATTCAGAACAACAACATCGTAATGAACCATCATCGCTTATCAATGTCTGTTTGTTGATATTCGGATATATGCTTAAGACAGGAGAAATCATGAAGAACTATATATTGGTTGCCACCGCCTGCGCCGTTTTAGTCGCTTGTAAGGGTGAAGCAAAGAATGAAGTCGATGCGGAAGCGGCCAAGGCCGATACGGAAGTCAGCTTACAAACAGAAGATCAGAAAGTCAGTTATTCCATTGGCGTCCGTTTCGGTGAAGGGATGGGTAAAGATCTTCAGGAACTGGATCTGAAAACGTTTTACAAAGGGTTTGAGGACGGCTTTAAGGGCGCAGAACCCAAAATGACCCCGGAAGAGATGGTTGCTACCATGAATGCGCTGCAAACCCGCAAAATGGAGGAGCAGCAGAAAGCGCAGTCCGAAGCCATGGATAAGAACAAGAAAGAGGGCGAGGAATTTCTCGCTAAGAACAAAGAGCGCGACGGTGTAGAAGTGACTGAGAGTGGGTTGCAATACGAAATCATCACCGAAGGTGACGGCGAAACACCGGACTCCAACGACAAAGTGAAAGTGCACTACCATGGTACATTGCCGGACGGGACCGTTTTTGACAGTTCCGTTGAGCGTGGCGAGCCCATTGAATTTGCAGTAGACGGCGTTATCAAAGGTTGGACAGAAGCGCTGCAGATGATGAAAGTTGGCGAAAAACGCAAGCTGTTCGTGCCTTCTGACCTGGCTTACGGCGATCGTGGAGCGGGTCCGAAAATCGGCCCCAACCAGGTATTGTTGTTTGATGTTGAACTATTGGGCGTGGAAAAAGTCGACTAAGCCGCTTTGTCGTCTGGCCTGAATGTTAAAAAATACCGACTTTAAGTCGGTATTTTTTTGGCTAAAATGACAGCATGGTGGTGTCTAATGTAACAACTCGCAGATACCTCTGTTTTACAGTAAGCTGTCGATTCGGCAAAAAACGGATTCAAGAATAACGACATAGAATAAGGAGCAAAGCACTATGTTTCGTCCCGTTTATCGCTTTACCCTGGTATTGATTGTAATGGGCCTGAGTGCCTGTAGCAGCAACTCTCCGACCATAGAAAGTAATATGGGCGTGAAGGGCGCTCCGGATTGGGTGAATGAAGGCACCCAGTCGGTTGATAGTGTAGACGGGCGTTTCATTTATGGTGTTGCTTCTGCGCCGTCTATGAATGACGAATCGCTGCAAACGGCTACCGCAGATAATCGCGCCCGTGCCGAAGTCGCTAAAGTGGTTTCCACCTACGTCGATTCCACCATGTCGGATTACACCGCAGCCACCGGGGATACGTCCTCTAACAGCATCGAGAACAGTATTAATAGTGCGACTCAAACGGTACTCAACGGCGCCAAGATCAAGGGTCGTTGGAAAGATAAAAATACCGGGAATGTCTATTCATTCGCGGAAATGGATATGAAGGCATTGGATGACGCGATCAGCACCGCAGGGAAGTTATCGGATAGCTTTAAAGCCTATTATTCAGAAAACGCATCCGCGAATTTCGATCGCTTTATAAAGGATACTGAAGAATGAAGTATTGGATTCTAAGCGCGTTTGTATTGCTTTTGGGGGCTTGTAGCACCTCCGTCGAGCGGGTTTCATCGGATTCCACTATTGATCTGAGTGGTGCCTGGAACGACACCGACTCCCGCCTGGTGGCGGAAGAGATGATTCAGGATGCGTTGTCTCGTCCTTGGATTTCAGATTTTAGCGGTCGCACAGGGAAGCGACCGGCCGTTATCGTCGGCACTGTCCGCAATCTCAGCCACGAACATATTAACGTGAAAACCTTTGTCGCTGATATGGAAAGGGCGTTAGTGAATTCCGGCAAGGTGGATTTTGTGGCCTCTCGGGATGAGCGTGGTGAGATCCGAGATGAACGCATTGATCAGGATTTGAATGCGCGGGAATCTACCCGTAACGCGGCCGGGCAGGAGTTGGGTGCCGATTTTATGTTGCAAGGCCAGATCAATACAATTATCGATATGGAAGGCAAGCAGCAGGTGCGCTATTACCAGGTCGATCTTACTATGATCAGTATGGCGGATAACCGGAAAGTCTGGCTGGGTCAGAAGAAAATTAAAAAATTGGTTAAAAACTCCAAACTTCGTTACTAAGTTTCCGTCACTCTATGACGCCAAAAATAGTGATCAGGGTACTGCTCCTGTTGGGTGCCCTGATTTTTCAATCCGGGTGCGCCTCGTGGCAGGTGAACCAGCTCGCAACCAATCTGACCAGAGCCGGGCCGCAGGCAACCCTGGATCACCTGCAACAAATATCCCCTTCCAACCGTGACCGGGCGCAGTACCTGTTGAATCGCGGTATGCTGAAATTCTATCTCGGTGAATTCGGTGCCAGTCGCCAGGATCTGGAGCAAGCTAAATCCATTATGACGTCGTTACAGGCAGCGAGTGTGTCCGAGAATCTAGCAGCCGTCAGCGTGAATGAAGCATTGCGGGCGTACTCCGGTTCTGCCAGCGATCAGGTTTTGGTGCACCTGCTGCTGTCGTTGAATTATTTGTTCAGTGGGGACGCAGACGGAGCCCGGGTGGAAATGCTGCAGGCGAATGTCACCATGCAGCGTCTGGATGACGGTAAAACAGACCAGGGTCAATTAGCCGGCGCGCAGTACGTAGCCGGCGCGATCTATGAAATGAACGGCGAATACGACGATGCGTATATTAGTTATCGCAGGGCCTATAACATTCTCAATGAACGCAAGGATCCGATCCCTGGTGCGTTGAAAACGACATTGCTGAATTTAGGTAAGCGTCAGGGGCGTGATGAGGATTACCGCGAATACAGCGCCCGTTTTGGTGCCTCGGCAACGCCGTTGGCGAAGGGGGAAGTGGAATGGCTTTTGTTTTATCTGGACGGTGTGGTCAGCACCAAAACCGATAGCCGTATTTCAGTCTACAGTGATCGTGCCCGCTCGATGGTGAGTGTAGTAATGCCCCGTTACAATCCATCTAATTATCGCGCCCGGTTTATATCATTGGCTGCAAATGGCCAGACGCAGCGAACAGACATCATAGAAAATCTGGAAGACCGGGCCCGGGAAGACCTCAAAAACGATAGCGCTAAAATGCTGGCAGCGGCCACCTTAAGGGCTGTCGCCAAATACAATATGGTGCAGGAAGCACAAGATAAAGGCGATGCGGCCGGTATTTTGATGAACGTGCTATCGGTTGCGTCAGAGCAAGCTGATTTGCGCAGCTGGAATATGTTGCCGGCGTCCATTCAGGTGGCCCGCATCCGGGTATCTGCAGCCACCCGGGTACAATTGCCGGAGTTGGGGGTGACCCTGCCTGCCGCCGATACCCTGGCTGCGAAGCAACTGGCCGCAGTCATGGCAAACAGCCTTAACGATGATTATTTTACCTATCCAGTTATGACACCGACCTCGGTACCACCCTCTGAACAAGGAGAATTCAATGGCTCTTCGAATACACCTTAATGCGGCAGTTGCGCTCGTACTGTCGAGTGTGTTGGCAGCCTGCAGTAGCGCGCCGAAACAACCCGAATGGATTGACAAGCCGGACGCCGAATATCCGGCCCATACGCATCTGGCTGCGATCGGCTCGGCGGATAATCGCCCACTGGCGGCGGACAGAGCTGTGAGTAACTTATCCAAAATATTCGAAGTGGCGGTAGCCGAGTCGAGTTTGGATTTCAGCTCTGCGCAGCTAAGTTCAACAGGGGGGCAGCAAGTCTCGAGTAATGAACAAAAGGTGACACGCAGTGTGAGTACCGAGGCCAAGCAGGTGATGTCCGGCGCTCAGGTTGTTGAATACTGGGAGTCGGAGGAGGATGCCAGGATTTATGCGCTGGCGATCCTGGCCAAACAGCCTGCAGCGAATCGCTTTCGCAAATCCATCACGACCTCTGATCGGGAAATCAACGAACTGGTCAATTACGCAACCAGCAAGGCGGGCAATCCGTTGGTTGCATTAAAGGCGTTAAAAAAAGCGCATGGGCTGCAACTGGAGCGGGATCAGCTCAATAAGAATCTAATGGTGGTGGCAAGCGGGCAAGGCGTTGACGGGCGTTATGATTTACCGGCGATTGAAAAGTTGATCCGCGACGGTTTATCGACGTTGAAGATCGCCGTAAAAGCGGATGACCCTTCCGTAAAAGCCGAATTACAAAAAGCCATTTCTGATCTAGGCATTACTACTGCGCAGCAGTCTAATCTTGTGTTGCAAGGCACCCTGGATACGGCTCCGGTAGAAGCGCGGCAAAATTGGTATTGGCTGCGGGGTTCCTATGAGCTGATCTTCTTTGACGGAAGTAATGTGCTGGACAAACAGCGCTGGCCGATCAAGGTATCGTCGACCGAGCAGAATCTGTTAAAACAGCGCGCGCGGGATGAGATTAATCGCAATTTACCCCAGTATGTGTTTGACATGTTGTCCTCTGCGCCAAATTGAGCCAGCTAGGCACTTGGAATGACGCTGGCATTACTCTTGATACTGATCAGATGGGGGTGATTCTTGCAATGCGTGTCCCGGCTCCAGGCCGGGAGGCGAGACAAACGCGGATAATGTACATTTTACTTTGTATTCGTCGATGTCTGACTGGATCGTATAGGTGTGATTAGGGAGCGTGGTTAAATGCAACTTGCCGCGCTCTTGCAGATCGTCAACATCGTGAAATACACCTCGTAGCTGCCAGTAACAATAACCTTCCAGCACATGTTCTCCTGGTTTAACCAACTTGAAATCGCCTTTTGCCATCGGCGCGGGTTCGATTAACTGATCATCCAGGGTATCGATGCGGTGTCCGGTGTAGAGCATGCCTCCTTCATAGGGCACACCTTTGTCCGCACGATAGCCCATTACAATCAGGGACTGCCCATTCAATTCAGTGGGGACTCCACTCGGATGATGGGCACAGCCATTCAATACTAGCGTTGTTAGAAGCGCCAAAATCTGTGTTAAAAACGATTGTTTAATCACAAGCTAACCCCCTGGAAGTTCGTCAATTAATGGTAGCGTATACTGCCGAATAGTTGTCGGTTGTTTCAAAAATGCCTTAAATCCAGGCCGGTTAGCCGCAGGTTGTGCTCGATTCGGCTTGCTGCTTAGTCTAAAATTCATGCCATCCCCCGATTCACAAATGTGCCATCTTATCCCGACCAGGAACCGCCCATGACCGCAGTATTATTGGTGTTGGTGACCTTGGGGTTTATCTCCATCGTCATAGAAGATATTGTTCATATCGACAAAGCAAAAACCACCCTGTTTTTTGGCTCCACGGTTTGGATGCTTTATTTCATGGCCCCGCCTCACCACGCAAGCTACGAAGAAGTGAGCCATGCCCTCAATGAAAACCTGCTGGATATTGCGACACTCTGGTTATTTCTGATGGCGGCAATGACTTTTGTTGCTTATCTCTCCAGTAAAGGGATTATTGATGGTTTAGTGAATCGCTTGTTACCGGAGCGTCTTAGCGAGCGTAAACTGATGATGCTTACCGGGCTTTTTGCTTTTATATTCTCCTCAATGGCAGACAATATAACTTCGACCTTGGTCTGTATCACGGTGTTGGTGAGCCTGAAGTTACCTACGGAAAAATTGCTGCGCTATATCGTCTTGGTTATCTTTTCGGTAAACGCCGGGGGGGCTGCTCTGATTACCGGTGACGTCACCACGTTGATGATTTTCCTGGCAGGCAAAGTCGCTATTCTGGATCTGGCGCTTCTGGTCCTGCCGGCCTTGATCGCTGTTTTGTTATTGGCTTGGATGTTGTCGCGGCCTTTAACGGACGATCTGGTTTTGCAGAAGCAGGAATTCAATATTACTCGGGGCGACAAAGTGATTGCCTATATGTTTTTCTTCACCATATTGGGCACGATAGTGGCCAATATTGCCTTCTCCATACCCCCGGTTCTGTCCTTTCTATTCGGTTTGTCACTGATGTTTATGGTAGTCCAGTTCATGAATAAGGACGAACCCATACTGGATTATGTGCGGCGGATTGAATTTGATACCTTGCTGTTTTTTCTGGGCGTGTTGTTGCTGGTGGGCATGCTCAAGGAGTTGGGTGTGCTGGCTTATTTCCCGAAACTGTATAATTACCTGCCGACACTAGCAGCAAATTATGTGGTGGGCCTGGTTTCTGCTTTGTTTGATAACGTGCCCTTGACCGCCGCTTTGCTCAAATCCGGTATCGATATGTCGTTGTCCGAATGGCTGACGCTGACATACAGCGTGGGTGTGGGTGGTTCGCTATTAGTGATCGGATCTGCCGCCGGTGTGGTGGCCATGAGTAAAGTTGAGGCGCTCACGTTTGGCAGCTATCTGAAATTTTCCGGATATTTGTTGGTGGCCTACACCGTGGGGTTCGTCGGTGTGGTGACGCTGGGGCAGATACTCAGTCAATAATGCGCTATTGGGCTTTCCACTGATTGACCAGGCCATTGGAAAACACGTTCAGAAAAGTCCCGCTCTGATGACCATAAGCCACATCGGTGACGACCAGTCCGGAGGGTCTCCAGAACAGCGGCGCGTCGGCACGCCAGCTTTGCAAGTCGTTACCGCTGTCAACATCCCAGAGCATGAGTCTTCTGGCGGTGAAACCGGTGAGCAGGGTTGTGTTATCCGTTGAGAACGCAGCCCGAGTGATGGTGGTGCGGTGGTGCCCGATTTCCGATACTTCTTTGCCGCTTTGGGTCAGCCAGATTTTTCCTTTGCCGTAATACAGGCTGGCGAATACCAGACTGCCGTCGTTGCTTATCGCTACGGCGCTGACATCGTCACCCAATTGGTAGGCGAATGTGACCTTAGCCTGCGACAGATCCCAGACTTTCATGATGCCATCTTCCGATCCGGTGACGCCGGTTTTCCCATCAGCGCTGATAGCGACTGCGTTGATGTCGCCGGAATGCGTCAAGGTGCTAATGACGGAGCCGGTTGTGGTGTCGATATATAGAGCGGTGTAGTTTTCTTGTCCGATGATGGCGTATTGGCCCTTATCGGACAGGGCCATTGCCAGTATGCCGCCATTGGCAGGCCAGAAGCCCCGCGCTTTGCCACTGGCGACCTCCCAAAGCACAAAACGTTTTTTTTCTGCAGTGAGTGCGAATTTACTGTCGGTGGAGAATGCCGACGCAACCAGTGTGGAATATTCTCCGCCGACATGGTTCCAGTTGTACAGGCGCTCACCATCCTGCAGTCGCCATAAACTGCCACCGTGCTCCATTGAACCTATTAAGGCGTATTGGCCGTCAGGGCTCAGCGAAGAGGTGTAGGCACCGTTGCTGGTAGTTTGCCATTCCCGCTCAGGTGATGTGCAGGCGGAAAGCAATAATAACAATGCAAGTGTTCCGAATAGGCGCATGGGATGAAACTGGATCCTGACTGAGGAATTTACAGTTAACTATGAAAGGCTTATCAACAGTGTAGCAGGCGGTTTTAAAACGTAAAAAGAGCGCTACGCGCTCTTTTCATAATACGTGGTTTGGTTTGATCAGCAGTAAGGTGGTTACGCAACCAGTTCGCTGTGACTGGTGTGTAAGGATTCGATCAACTGATCTTCCAGATCGAAGCGCTCTACGATGTTGATGCCCAAATGATTCAGGTCTTTAGCTAATTGGCTGAGATTGCTTTCGCAATCGTTTGCCGTGGAGTAGCGGTCGTTAAAGTCGAGCGCAATCTCGGTGGAGCGCTGGATTAGCGGCAGGATTCTGTCGATGGTTTTCTGATAGTCTTCCTGGAATTGCTCTGCTTCGCGCATCAGGTGTTGGTATACCTCGAAATGCCCTGCAGATACATAGTCGATTAAAACATCACACAGAGCCTGCACGCGTATGCTGATGGGGGTATCTTTGGTAGCGAATTGCTTTAACCCATCGACTTTGCAATACAGTAAAATTAATTCTTGTCGTTCCTGAAGCCAGCGTGAAATAACTTTATCCACCGTACCCCACTCTTCAATTTTGTTCTCAGCGGGTGTGGACTGGGTAGTTGGTACTTCGGTCAGCATTTTGGTGTTCCTCCCCATTTGCATGGAATAGGTTGTTTGTCGGTAGTGCGAAAATGCACTGTTACCTTTTTGCACAACGAAGCGATATTGACCGCTTCTTTCATTTTTTAAAGTTTGCCCGTAGGCGCTTGCATCAAATTGTATTCCGGGGAAAGAGCAACAGGCGGTTGAGAAACGGATTTGTTGCGCTGTATTTCCTAACCCGGTCTATCGAGAATATTCAAAATGGGGGGGTGGGGCAAGACAATGTGAGCGTACAAAAATGGCTATATTGCATTGACAATTTTTTAGTTCTTGGCTTCCGGGCTAAAATGGCCGAAAAAGCAGCATAGAGGATATGGAAAACAAATTTCTTATGAAAACATGTTCTATCTTTGAGGATGAAAAAACCGCAAAATAGCTTGGTTTAAGGCTGTTTTCGTAGCATTTGAAGCAAGGAAAGTAGGCTGAACCCGATGAAAACCAACAGGGTTTGAGCCGGAATCGACAAGCCCATCAAGCTCCATTGGATATCTGCACACTCTCCGGCGCTATTAAATATAATGCGAAGTGTTTCTCCGATGGGAAAGGTTTCCAGCATATAATCCAATCCGGGGCTGCATTCCGGAACCTGATCTTTCGGCAGGTTTTGTAACCATAAGTGACGCCAGCAGACAGCAATGCCAAACACACTGAATAGCAATGCCACGCCGCTATAGATCCGTTGACCCCATTGTTTGGGATTGTGAACCCATGCCAATAAGAACGACACACCGATGGCGATTACCAGGCCGCGATCAATCAGGCAAAGAGGGCAGGCTTCTAAACCCAGATGGGATTGCAGGTAAAAGTAAGCGAAAGACATGGAGACTATGGCACCGACAACGCCGATGGCATTGACTGGCCGATTGGAAGGTAAGGTCATGCTGATTATTCTTATCAGTTGAATGAAAGCTGCCGATTATAACCATAATCCGGCAATCGCAGTGACCTTCGATCCTGTATTGCTGATAAAGTTCTGCCGTTTGGCAGCTTTTACGCGGTAGCGGGGTACTTTAAACCGATACTGTTGGCCTGACTGCAACCATCGGACCAGCCCGCTTCCCAGGCCGCCGCTATTACTTCCGATTGGTAGGGGCAGGAACGCTGCGGTTCACCGCTTAAACCGAACATATAGCCCTGGCGATAGGCTTTGTTCAGGGTATCAATATTCCAGTTCTGTTGATCGATTTCGCTGATGCTCATGGGAGCCGTGCCTCTTATTAAGCTTTGATTCCACACTCAGGGTTTTTATACCCCTTTTCCACATTCCGGTGTACAGCAAGCACCTAACTCAAAGGCTAGCAGTGAATTCTAGGAAGTCACCTTAAGTCATTGAAAAAAATTTCCGAATCGATTTAGTCGCAGGCTTCCTGTGAGAAGAACTGGTTGAGGTATTGTTCGAACGAAACGCTGTCATTGGCTTCCAGTTGCCGCTGTGCCAGCAATGATCGTTGTGCTTCTTCTTTCAGGCTCGCGGCCCTGGTTGCACAAAGGGGTTGTTCATTAAAATGCCTTGCCGTGTTTGAGGCACACTCCATGGCAAAGTCATAGAAAGAACGGTCCTGATTTATAATGGCGCGCATTACCCTGGCTGATGGTGTCCGTGAAGGGTCCTGCAGTTTTTGCATTTGCTCCTTCACGATCTGGCTGTGCTGATTATGCTGGTGGGCTTGGTCAAACAGCTGCGCTACCTGCAGCATATTGTCCAAGTGTTCTTGTGCCCATTGCCGGAAAGGTGCACGGGTGCAGTTAGAGGAAAGTTGCAGATCCGGATCGCGTCCCTGGGAAACAATGGATTGCAGGTTTTCAATATTGCATTGTTGTTCTTCAGCATCCAGAGACGGGCTGTCGTTCAACAGGCAATAAGCAGCGAAGACATCCAGAAACATGATTTGCGATTGGTTGATGCCCAATGGGTTGAACGGGTCCAGATCAACGCAACGCAGCTCAATGTATTCCACTCCGCGACTGGATAATGCGCAGGTCGGACGTTCACCGCTTTGAGTGACTCGCTTTGGCCGGATGCTGCTGTAGAATTCGTTTTCAATTTGCAGAATGTTGGTGGTGAGTTGCTGGTACTCCCCGTTTTTCAAAATGCCGATTTTTTCATAGGGCGCGTAGGGTGTGCGAATGGCGTGCTGCAACGTAGAGACATATTGTTCCAGTGAATCGTAGGAAATAGTCAGCCCGGATTGTGCATCGTTGTGGTAACCCAGGTCACTCATGCGCAGCGATGTGCCATAGGGCATGTAACTGGTGTGTTGCCTGAAGGTTTTCAGCTGATGGTCACGACCCCGTAAAAACGAATTACACACCGCGGGAGAGGCGCCGTATAAGTACACCACCAACCCCACGTTACGGAGGAAATTGCGGATCAGCGCAAAGTACTGTTCAGAAATAAAATCCTGTAATGGCAGCGGGCTATTTTGCAATTGGTGGTAGTGTTTCCAGAACGTGTCCGGAAATGAAAGGTTGTAATGAATACCTGAAATGGTCTGCATGGCGCGACCATACCGGTGCCACAAGCCATGCCGGTAGACGTGTTTCATCCGGCCCACATTCGAGTTGCCGTAGTGTGCTATGGGTATGTTGAGTTCATCGCCCAACCGGCAGGGCATGCTGTTCACCCACAGCATTTCGTCATTAATATTCTGATAGGCGAATTGATGTAACTGGTGCAGAAAATCCAGCGGCTGACGGCTGTCCTGAAATACCGGCGTGATGAATTCCACCAGGGCTTCTGAATAGTCGGTGGTAATGGATTGGTGGGTTAACGCAGAGCCGAGAGCGGTCGGGTGTATCGTTTGCGCAAGTTCTCCGGTTGGAGTAACGCGGAGGCTTTCTTTTTCCAGGCCGCGTTGCATTTGGTTCAGGCTGTTGTGCAATTGGGCTGCCTGAATGGATTCAAGCCGCTGCATCAAAGTGTTTTTCACGCATTATTCCTGTGCGGTTTTCGCCATTATGATGCATATACCATCGAATGCAAATGGCGAAAAGTGCCTGAGGAGTCGGCCGGTTCGGTGATAAACGCGTGTGGTTTTGGCGTTTATCACCAGGCCGGCATTTCAGTTGGGCAAGCGTTGTGGTTAGTTGCGCAGCTTCTTCGCACTGGCGAACAGGTCGGCAAAGGTTCCGGTTTTTCCATCCGGTAACGCTTTTTCTTTGCTCTTGGTTTTAGCCGCCACCACGCCACCTTTTTTACCTTTGTGCCCGGCCTTTCTGGACTTGGGAGGTCTCTGGCCATCGATTTTCTCACCGGCTGCTTCATCCAGGCGCATGCTGAGCGCGATGCGTTTGCGGGGCAGATCAATCTCGACCACTTTAACGGAAACGATATCACCGGCTTTGACCACTTCCCGCGGGTCGGCAATAAAGTTTTTTGACAGCACCGAAATGTGTACCAGTCCGTCTTGATGCACGCCGATATCGACGAAGGCACCAAAGTTGGTGACGTTGGTTACCACCCCTTCCAGGATCATGCCGGGGTTGAGGTCATTCATGGTTTCGACGCCGTCTTTGAATTCGGCGGTTTTGAATTCAGGGCGCGGGTCGCGTCCGGGCTTTTCCAGCTCACTGATGATGTCGGTCACGGTGGGCAAACCGAAATGATCATCCACAAATTCATTGGCGGACAGGCCTTTCAGAAACCCGCTATCGCCGATCACCTGAGTGATGTTGCGACTGTGCTTAGTGGCAATCTTCTCCACCAGTGGATAGGCTTCAGGGTGAACAGCGGATCGATCCAGCGGGTTTTTGCCATTCATTATGCGCAGGAAGCCCGCGGCTTGTTCGAACGTTTTGTCACCCAGGCGGGGCACTTGCTTCAGGTCATCCCGGCTGCCGAAGGCACCATTCTGATTGCGGAAGCTGACAATATTACCGGCAATGGTTTTGTTGAGGCCGGAAATGCGTGCCAGCAATGGCTCCGACGCGGTGTTCACATCCACGCCCACTGCGTTTACGCAGTCTTCCACTACTGCCCCCAGACTGAGCGCCATTTTGGCCTGACTGACGTCGTGTTGATACTGGCCGACGCCGATGGCTTTGGGTTCGATTTTTACCAGTTCAGCCAGCGGGTCTTGCAGGCGGCGTGCAATGGATACGGCACCGCGATAGGTCACGTCCAGTTTGGGGAACTCGCGGGCGGCAAATTCCGATGCCGAGTAAACGGAGGCACCCGCTTCACTTACCATGACTTTCTGTGCGTTCAGTTCGGGGTGCTTTTTCAGTACTTCGGCGGCCAGCTTGTCGGTTTCGCGGGAAGCCGTGCCGTTGCCGATGCTGATCAATTCCACATTGTGTTTTTTGACCAGTTCGGCAACGATCTGGATCGATTGGTCCCATTGGTTGCGCGGCGCATGAGGGAAGATCGTGCCGTGATCCAGCAGTTGACCGGTGGCATCAACCACCGCAACTTTGACTCCTGTACGCAGGCCGGGATCGAGCCCCATTGTAGCGCGGGGGCCCGCTGGGGCTGCCATCAACAGATCTTTCAGGTTGTGCGCGAATACGCGGATGGCCTCGGCCTCGGCGCGCTCCCGTAATTCACCCAGTAATTCGGTCTCCAGGTGGGGCAATAATTTGATACGCCAGGTCCAGCGTACGACTTCCTGCAGCCATTTGTCCGCCGCCCGGCCCTGGTCGCGTAATTCAAAATGGCGGGCAATCGTATCTTCGCAGGGGTGGCTGGCGTTGGTATCTTCCTGCACGATGGCGATACTGGCTTGCAAAATGCCTTCGTTGCGGCCCCGGAAAATCGCCAGGGCCCGGTGCGATGGTGCGCTCTTTAATGCTTCTTTGTGATCGAAGTAATCGCTGAATTTGGCCCCTTCATTTTCTTTGCCTTCCACGAGCTTGGCGCTCAACACGGCATTTTCAAACAAAAATTGACGCAGCCTGCCCAGCAGCTCGGCGTTTTCGCTGAATTGCTCCATGAGGATGTATTTGGCGCCATCCAATGCGGCTTTTACGTCAGCGATGCCTTTTTCGGCATCCACAAACGACGCGGCGAGTTGCTCCGGGTCCAGCGCAGGATCTTGCAATAAGCCTTGAGCCAGTGGATCAAGCCCGGCTTCCCGAGCGATCTGGCCTTTCGTGCGACGCTTGGGTTTATAGGGCAGGTAAAGGTCTTCCAGGCGGGTTTTGGTGTCGGCTTCCTTGATCGACTTTTCCAGCTCAGGGGTGAGTTTTTCTTGCTCTGCGATACTTTTTAGGATGGTCTCGCGGCGTTCCTCCAACTCCCTCAAGTAACGTAATCGTTCTTCCAGATTCCGTAATTGGGTGTCGTCCAGCCCGTCTGTGACTTCTTTGCGATAGCGGGCGATGAATGGAACCGTTGCACCTTCGTCAAGCAAGGTAACAGCAGCTTGCACTTGAGAGGGTTTGACGCCAAGTTCTTTGGCAATAATGTCAGCGATATTGATCATTTTATAATCTTTCTCGTGGATACGGACTGGATAAGAGGCGGGATTATAAACCCAGTCTTCGGGACTGTTAACCTTCGGGGACGAATCAGGCCATTTTAAGCAGGGTCGTTCTCAGAAACGGGTTCTTCGGCGTTGAGGTGGCCGACCACCTGGTTGATAGCCCGGTCCCACATGGAGACCTCTTCAAGCAGCAGCAAATCTTCGGATTCCGCCATTTGTATCAGGCTGTCTATGTTGGTTTCCAACACTTTGTTGCCGCGGCGCGATACGAAAATAAAGCGGTCTGACCCCGGATCGTGATAGGCCAGCTTACAGCGGCGGATTTTTCCATCCAGGGTATAGACTTCAACCCACTGCCCGGGTGGCAGGTTCAGCAGGGCGTGTCGTATTTCGGTGATCTCGTCGGATTCCGGATTCAGCAGTGCTTTACGTTGTGCGGATTTGATCTTGTGTCGCAGCGGGTTCGCCGATTGACCCGATAAACCGTTGCCGGGTTCGCTGGCGGTATTGTCTATGGTGCGGCTGTTGGATAGGGGGGTAGCGGCAGAGGACTGCATAAGCTGGCTATGAATGTCCCATAACGTCGCCAGAAACTGATCTATTTCGGCTTTGGGGTGGCTTACGCTTTCCAGTACGGTGCACGTTTGCTTCAACAATTCAGGCACCAGTTTAATCCAGCGCGGACGCTCGGCCGTTGCGTGTTGAGGTTGAATGCTCCAGATTAACTCGTCGAGTGTGCTTAGCGTGCTTTTCCACTGCTCCGAATCCCTTCCGTATCGCAGTAACGTGTTCTGCATGGCTTCGCGCCAGGGGCCATCAATAATTTCAATAACATCAGCGTGCAGAATTTTGCCTTGCAGTCGGTCAACTATCAGTTGATTAACCATACTGCGAATCATTTCCTGTCTGGACTGGTTCTGAGCAATTTGAACGATCTGGTTTTCAGCATCCCTTGCCCGGCGCTCTTCATCTTCCATGAACTTCGAAAAGCTTTTTTCCAGGGATGTAAACAGCTCCATATTGCCGACTTCGTATTCATTCAATACACGGCTGACGACATTGCGGATTTCTTCCATCAGCAGATCACGTTGCAGTACCGATTCCTTCTCCCAGCCGATCGCTGCCTGGGACAACTTTTTAAGCAAGCGCCGGGCTGGGTGATTGTTCTCGTTCAGAAAACCGCGGTCGGCCAATGCGATTTTTATAATCGGAATCTGTAACCGGCCCAGCAGCAGGGAAATTTCCGGCGGTATATTGTGGTCGTCCAATACGAATTCGAAAATCATGCTGACCAGGCTGATGACGTTGTCGTCAGCCTGGCTGAGTTTGCGCACACCCCGTTCCCGGACTTTAATGGCTAGCTGGTGTTCCAGTAGCAGGATCATGTCCTGATAGTCGTCACCGATGTGGGCGGTGTCTTCATCTTGAAGCGAGCTGGCCTGAGCTTCCTGTAATTTTGCCAGCACGGTCATCAGGTCCGGCATCTTCAGTTCAGGCCCGAGCTGGTTAGCTTTCACTTTAAATAAGCGATGGTTCAGGCTTTTGGAAAAACGCTGGCTTAGTAGCGCACTGACTTGTTCAAACGTGTGTGTTCCGGAGCTGGCTTCTGTCAGGTTGCCCTGCTTGTTAATTCGGTCATCGGAAGACTTAATAAGGGAATCCTGTCCGCTTGCAGATGAGGATGCGTTGGCATGTGATCGATGGTGCGGTCTTGCGCGGGGAGGTTTAACTTGTGGGTCTGCACCCACATCCGCCAACATTTTATTGGTGTCCACTAAGATGGTGCGCAGATGATCCACCAAAAAACGCTCGAAATATTTGAATACCATAAGCCGGATTTTCAGCGGCATATCAAATTTGTCGATCGCGTTGCTGAAAGCATTAACCAGGGTTTGGGTGCCTAGCGGGATATTGGATTCGTCGAGCCAGTCCACCTCAAGATAGCGGTTGAGGCGTTGGCTGATATGCAACAGCAGATCGGGATATTGGGTTTTAATTTTGTTGCGGATATTGGCCAGGGCAACATCGACTTCAACCCGCTCTTTGTCTACTAGGGTTAAATCCAGATCAACCCGTTTATTAAGCTGTGGGTCTTTTTGTCGTTTATGCAGGAGAGCAAATTGATAGGCCAATTCTTTACGCAGATGGTTGTCGACATCACGGGCGTGCAATCGCAATTCGCGCATGGCGTCGAAGTATTGGCTTTGTTCGTTGTTGTTGGTGGCGTGCTGCGCCATATCAAAAAAGGCGTCGTCCATTTTATTGAATAACCGGGTGAGCAGGTCAGACAGGCTCGACAGAATGCGACTCTGCATACTGATCAGCAGAGCGTCTTTATCTCGGTTGGCGCGTTCATTGCGCACAGAATAGCCTTTGATAAATGACGATTGATCTGAAGAAGGCATCGTATCCTTGATTCCACGCTCTAAGGAGTTTCAGGTAATCAAATAAAAAGAGGGTGTTGGTAAATGAATTTGAACGGCAATTGTTTCAAAATCCGCAGCAATTAGCCATGGTAATTTAGTACAAAAACGTTACGAAAATCCAACGTTAAATGTGTTAGCCGTTTTAGTAGTCAATAGGCCAAAGGCCGCAGGGAAAGCGCGCTACTTTTATGGTTTGGTGTTTTTTTGATCAGAAATGAGGCCCTGATGAACACCAAAATTTGAAATCCGCCGCTTAGCGGATTCTAAATAGGTGATCAGCGCCGGTACGAAAAATAAAATCAAGAAGGTGCCATAGATCAAGCCAAAGACGATGGAAATGGCCATGGGTATCAGAAATTGTGCCTGGATCGAAGTCTCGAATAAAATGGGTAACAGCCCGGCAACGGTAGTCAGGGAGGTGAGTACCACCGCGCGAAAGCGAGCGCATATCGCTTCTACAATGGCCTCGTTTACTTTCATGCCTCGCGCACGTAATTGGCTGAAAAAGGTGATTAAAACGATAGAGTCGTTGACCACGATGCCAGATAGGCCAAACAAGCCCATCACCGAAAACATGGATAAATCTTTACCCATTATCAGGTGGCCAAGGACCGAGCCGGTGAGCCCAAGGGGAATGGCAGTCATCACCGCAAGCGGCCAGAGATAAGAAGAAAAGACCCAAGCCAGCACAATAAAAATCAGTGACAATCCGATCATCATGCCCAGCTTCATGTCGTTCAAGGTTTCTTGTTGGTCTTGTGCTTTGCCTTCCAGTCCCAGGGTTACACCGTAGCGCCGTTGCAAATCCGGCAGCAGGCTTCGATTGAGGTCACTAAAGATTTCATTGGCATTGGCCGTCTTATCGTCAAGATCGGCAGATACGGTGACGTTGAGGATGCCATTGGTATGGTTAAGTTTGTCGATGCCCTGTCGTGATTCGAATGTCACTATTTCACTTAACGGCACCGACGCGCCATTTGGCAGTGCTACAGGGAAATGCTCCAAAGTTTGGGTGCTGTCCCGTTCGCTCTCCGGCAGCGTGACTCGCACTTCAATTTCTTCATCGCCCTGATGGAAAATCTGCGCCAGGTTACCATCGAAAGCAGCGCGTAATTGGTGACCTATGGTGGCGGTATCCAGTCCCAGCCGACGGCCGGTCGGTGTTAATCGATATATCAGTTGTTCTTTGCCCCAGGGCAGATCATCGTCAATATTACTGACGCCCTGGTAACGCATTAAGGCTGCTTGTAACTCGATGCTAGCGGCTTTCAATACGTCTACATCATTGCCATTCAGGCGGATGGCAATGGGTTTGCCCGGCGGGCCGACTTCACGCTGCAGTATGGCAAAGCGATTCACTCCTGGCGGGATGTGAATATTGCTGCGCCAGCGGCGGATAAATTCGGCATTGCTCAGGGGGCGTTCACCGGTCGCCAGATCAACGATCAGCGCGCCGGATTCACGCGATACCTCCTGGCCCCGCTCCCCAAAAAAAGAGCGACCGTGGTAGGTAATGGACGCATTCAACATATCCTCACCGGATTCTTTTTCGATTTGCCGGCGGGTCTGTTCCAGGCTGTTTTCAAGCTCGAGCAGAAAGGCGTTCAGGGTGCTTTTGCGCGTGCCGGGATGGAATTCAACGTTGGCACGTATTTCGTCACCATCCACCGCCGGAAAAAATGTGAATTTAATGGTTCCAAATAGGACCAGGCACAATACAACCACAAAGGCGGAGAAGCCGAATAATACAACGCTGGCGCGATTACGGATCGCCGAATGCACCGCCGGGCGCAGGCGCTGGTCTCGGAAGGCAACAAATTGACGGTCAAAACCCGCTTTGAATCCGGTTTGTTTTTCCGCCTTTTGTTTGCGTAGGCTGTGGTTTAAGTGCCCGGGCAGAATCAGGAAGCACTCCACAACCGAGGCAATGATCACGCAGATAATCACCACCGGCAGGTCGAATGCGATCTTACCCATCACTCCGTGAATCATGGCTAACGGCAGGAAAGCCGCAATGGTGGTGAGGGAGGATGCCAGTACCGGAGCGAACATTCTGCGTGCACCACCAATGGAGGCCTGTTCAGCGGATTCGCCCATTTCCTTGTGGGTTAGGGTGTCTTCTCCGACCACAATCGCATCATCAACGATGATGCCCAGCGCCATAATCAACGCGAACAGGCTGATCATGTTAATAGTGCCGCCAATAAAATAAAGCACAGCCAGCGTCGCCAGAAAGGACACCGGAATACCCACCGTAACCCAAAACGCGACCCTGACATTTAGAAAAAGAAAGAGCGTGCCGATCACCAATACCAGGCCACCGATGCCATTCGAAAGCAACAGCTGTATTCGTTCTTCCAGTTGCTTCCAGCGCGCATTGTAAATATGCATCTCCATGCCTTCCGGTAATCGCGGGCGCACATCTGCAACCCAATCGTTGAAGATGCGGGCGGTGGTCAGTGTGTCTTCGGCCGAGGTGCGCATCATCAGCAGTTCTATGGCCGGGTTGCCCTGCCAGGTAATATAGGGTTCGTCTTCCATTGGGCGGCGTTCCACGGTGGCAATGTCGCCGACCCGCAACAGACCTCCGTTGCTATCGGTGGCCAGGGGCATTTGTTCAAAACCCTGTACCGTGCGTTGCTGGCTCAGGCTGCGTATCTGTTTGGAAACGTCATTTTTGGCCGCGGTGCCGGCGGGCAGGTCCGTGCTGTTGTTGTTCAACCTGTCGGCAATTTGGGCGAGGGACAAACCGGTTTCGTGCAATGTACCGGAGGCGACCTGAATGGCAATTTCTTCCTCTGGCAGGCCGACGAAGTTGATTTTGCGGATACCCCGCGCCAGTAATTCCTGCTCGAACTGGCGCGCCAGTTGGGCCAGTTCCGGCAGCGATTCCGATCCCGTGATGATCAGATTGGCAATGGGCTGAAAGCTCTCTACTTGTTGGATCACCGGACGTTCTGCCTGCTCCGGTAGATTGCGGATGGATTCTACCCGTTGCTTGACTTTGTCCAGCACCATGCCGACATCCACACCTTCTTCCAGTTCGAGCGTGATCGATCCGCTTCCGGCACTGCTCTGGGAGGTCATTTTCTTTACTTCGGTCAGGGTTTTGAGTTCTTGCTCCATGGGAATAATTACAGAGCGTTCTACATCTTCGGCGCTGGCTCCACTCCAGGGCACCGAGATGGTGATGTATTCCAGTTCAAACTCAGGAAAAAACTGGGTGTTGATTTTTTTTATTGACCACAACCCTGCCAAAATGAACAGGAACATCAGCAGATTGGCGGCGACCTTGTGGCTGGCGAAGGTAGCGATAATGCCTTTAGGCTGGCTCATTGAGTCTCCGCTTTAACTTTGAGACCGCCTACCGCATTGGGCAATTGAGTGATCAGGATCTGGCTGTCATCGGCTATGTCAGCCCGTACCAGTTGCCAGCGTTCGCCATCTTCCCGCCGTACTTCGCCCATACGCTTGATCATCACTGTATGCAAAACCCCGTCTTTTATGGTGTAGATGCGTTGCTGGCCATAAATTGCAGTGGGAGGAAGGGCAATAACCTGTTGCAGGGGAGGCATATGCAAATAAACCTCACCGGCCCGGCCCAGGGTCAGATGCTGTTGCGACTCGCGGATGGCGAACAGTCCGTCGACACCGCCTTTGCCCGCAGCAATGGCGCCGGCAAGTCGTTCAAGACGTAACGGGGTTCGTTCATCACCTAAAGCCAGAACGGCATCCATTTCAGTATTGGCGGTCAGCGCGTCTTTGATCTGATTTAAATAGCGGGATGGAATTTGAGCGCGTACTTCCAGGCGCGAAAGGTCATATAGAGTGGCAACGACATCCCCCGGTCGGACGCGGTTGCCCGGAGAGGTATTGACAGCCGTTACCCTGCCTTCAAAGGGGGCGACAATGCGGGTGCGAGAGAGATCCAGTGCGGCCTGATCCCGCAGGGCTTTGGATTTCATTTGCTGGGCCTGCAAGCGTTTTAATCGCTGGGGGTGATCCTGAACGGCATATTCCAGGGCATACAGGCTTAGGGTTTGTCGTTGTGCTTGCTGTAAAGCCTCATCCCGGTTCAGGTCCGAGCCGAGGTTGCTTTGCACCAGTTTTTGGTAGCGATCAGCGGATTTCTGGGTCAGTGCAAGCAGCTGTTTTTCCACGTTTAATGATTTCAGATCATTTTGATAGCGGGCTTTTTCGGAGAGGATTTGTGCTTCTATATCGTTTAATTCCGCCTGACGTTGCTCAAACAGCAGGCGCACATCGCTGTCTTCCAATTGCACCAGAATTTGCCCTTTTTCGACTTGGTTGCCTTCTTCAATCAGCACCTTATCAACATAGGCATTGATCGCTGCGGATAGGTCAGATACCCGCGGTGATTCGATTCGGCCATAGAGGGTGACTAAAGGGCGTAGGGTTTCGGTGACAGCGGGCATGCCCTGGACCAACGGCAGAATGCTGTGTTGGGGTTTGAGTGCAGGCTCCGGACGCAGCAAAAACAGCATCAGGATGATGAATAGGGCTGCTGCCAGTATGATGAGGGGGATTGGCAGCCGGAAACGCTTGGCGGGGGGGGTATGCAAATCATTCATTCAATCGGCCGCGTGTCGGAGAGAGAGTGAGTGTATCAATTCTTGTAACAAAATATAGACATGACATTGAGCCGTGTTCCCGTTAGCTTAGCGGGTTACCCGACCCACCTTAGAGTAAAGATAGGACACCGCAAATGGTAGAAGCCTCCAGAGAGCAGGAACAACAACAAAAAATTTTGGTGGTCGATGACGACTCAAGACTACGGGCCCTGTTGCAGCGGTATCTGGAAGAACAGGGATTTCTGGTGAAAGCCGTTGCCGACGGTGAACAGATGGATCGTGCGTTATCCCGGGAAATCTATTCCCTGATGGTGCTGGATCTGATGCTACCGGGTGAAGACGGCATGTCGATTTGCAGCCGGCTGCGGGAAAAGGACCACCAGATACCGATCATTATGCTGACTGCGAAAGGCGACGATGCGGATCGTATTAATGGCCTGGAAGCCGGGGCTGACGATTATCTGCCCAAACCATTTAACCCCAGAGAGCTGCTGGCCCGGGTAAAAGCGGTGCTGCGTCGCCAGGTGAAAGAGTTGCCGGGGGCACCTTCGCAACAGGAAACCATCGTTACATTCGGCCCGTTCAGTCTGGATTTATCCACCCGCACTTTAACCAAAGATGGCGAAGCCGTGGCCCTGACAACCGGGGAGTTTGCCGTTATGAAGGCGCTGGTGCAGCATCCGCGAGAACCCCTGACCCGGGATAAGCTGATGAATCTGGCCCGCGGGCGTGAGTGGAGTGCGATGGAACGCAGTATCGACGTTCAGGTATCGCGTCTGCGTCGGCTGATCGAAGACGACCCCTCCAATTCCCGTTATATCCAGACCGTTTGGGGGGTCGGTTATGTGTTTGTTCCGGACGGCAATGCAGGCTGATTCTTACGTTGCTAAGTAACCTGACCGTATAGCCAGACCGAGTTTATGACGTTTATTCCTAAATCCTCCTTTTGGCGCACCACCTTACTGGTTTGGCTGGTGATTCTGCTCAGCCAGATTGCCATATTGTGGTTCGCCGTTTCCTATCTTTACCTGCCCGGTATCAAACAGAATGCGCAATTGGTGGCGCTGGAAGTGGACACCATTCGTTTCTTGGTTAATAGCGAACGTAAGGTGGAATTTCTGCAGCGGCTGCAACAGCAACACAGTATTGATATTACTTACGATGCGGCGTCACTTCCCCCGGAATACGAAGGTTTGTTCAGTGAGATATTTGTATCGCCCATGCGCAAGCGTCTAGGCCCGGGTGCGCAGGTGCGCCTGGGCTTTGATCCGGACCCCAGTATTTGGGTGAGCACGCCGCAACTGGGAACCTTATGGGTGCGCTTTCCGCTCGAAAATTTCGGGCGCTACGAAGCGATGGCGTTTCTGGCCTGGGTGATCGGTACGCCGGTGCTGGCGTTTTTGGTGGCCAGTTTTTTTGTGCGGCAGTTAAACCGTCCTTTAAAAAACCTGGAGTCGGCCGCGCGTCGTATTGGCCGCGGGGAACCGGTCAAGGATCGTTTGTTACCCAACGCTACCCGAGAAATAAACGCGGTCAACCAGGCGTTCTTGCAGATGAGTGAAAATCTGCAACGGGTAGACCGCGAGCGAGCCTTGCTGCTGGCCGGAATCTCTCATGATTTGCGCACCCCGTTGACGCGCATGCGTCTGACGGCCGAATTATTGGGAGAGTCCGAATTCACAGAAGGTATGGTGCGGGATATTGAAGATATGAACGCCATTCTGGATCAGTTTATTTTGTTCGTGCGTGACGGTAGCGACGAGAAAACCGAAGTAGGTGATTTGAACGAAGTGATTGGTGAAGTGGTGTCGCAATTCGAATCTGAAAACCGGGCGGTGCGCACGGACTTGCAGCCGTTACCGGGCATTTCCCTGAAACGGTTGTCCTTAAAGCGCATGTTTGCCAATCTGATTGGGAACGCTATTCGTCATGGTGGTGGCGATGTGGAAGTGCACAGTGGTATGGAGGACGGCGAGATATGCGTTCGGGTTGCAGACCGCGGAGCCGGATTGACAGAAACAGAAATGCACGACTTGTTCGAGCCGTTCGCGCGGGGGGATCAGAGCAGGACCACCACCGGTTCCGGGCTGGGTTTGGCGATTGTTAAGCGCATAGTGGATATGCATCACGGACGGGTGCGGCTGCAGAACAGGGAAGGCGGCGGGCTGGAAGCGATTGTGACGTTCCCGGTTACGGGGGATCTGGTTCCGCCGGAATCCCTAATGGCCCACCTGCGTTAACAGCGGGCGGGCGTCGTCTGTTCCAGCCCGCTTTCCAGGGTAGGCCAGCGTTGAACACACGGCCTCTGCTTGCGGAGCGCTAACCCTGATCCCTTTGCGCATTCTTATGCGCCCGCTTTTCGGCTCTTCGTTGTTGCGTCAGCGAGCGCTGATCACCGCCCAGGTGCTGTTCGCCCCGTTGCCGGGCCAAACGGATTTGTTTTTCGCGCTGGGCGAAGCGGCGCTTTTGATCCGTACTCAGTGCTTCATAGCAGCGATGGCAACTGACACCGGCTTGATAATGTTTGTGTTCTTTTTCCTGCTCGGTGATGGGGCGGCGGCAGGCGTGGCATTGGTCGTATTCGCCTTTTTCCAGATTGTGATTCACGGTGACGCGATTATCGAAAACAAAGCACTCACCTTGCCACAGTGATTGTTCCGGTGGCACGGTTTCCAGGTATTTCAGAATGCCCCCTTCCAGGTGGTACACCTGATCAAAGCCTTGCTCTTTCAGATACGCGGTGGATTTTTCGCAGCGAATACCCCCGGTACAGAACATGGCGACTTTTTTGTGTTGTTCCGGTTTCAGGTTGTCACTGACAAATCGGGGAAACTCCCGGAAGCTCTTGGTGCGGGGATCAACTGCACCCTTAAAGCTGCCGATTTCCACTTCGTAGTCGTTGCGGGTGTCGATGACCAGCACCTCGGGGTCGCTGATCAGGTCGTTCCAGTGTTCCGGTTTCACGTAGGTTCCCACCACCCGTTGCGGGTCGATACCCGGTACACCCAGGGTCACTATCTCTTTTTTCAGTTTGACTTTGGTGCGGTAGAAAGGCTGCTGGTCGTCGAATGATTCTTTGCTGTCGAGCTGTGCCAGTCGCGGATCACTGCGTAAGTGGTTGAGCACCGCATCGATACCGGCGCGGCTGCCGGAAACGGTGCCGTTGATGCCTTCGATTGCCAGTAGCAGCGTGCCTTTGACATCATTGGCCAGCATGACATCCAGCAAGGGTTGTCGCAGCGCTTCAAAGTTATCCAGGGTGACGAATTTATAAAGCGCACACACCACCACCGGTGTGTCGGTATGGGAAAGGGTCATTTTGTGCCTCGCAGTCTGGATCGTAAATCCAGGGCGGTTGTTTTAAACGGGGTGATAAAATCGGGGCAATTGTAGCGAATTTCGCGGCATTTGGGCAGGCCGCGGGGTGACGGGCATCGTTATTGCGGTCGCTCTACAGGAAACAGTATTAAAATTAGAAGCTTATGGCATCCGGATACGGTGGTGGAGCAGATCCATCTGAGCGCCTATACGTGATATGGTTAACCCTATAAACGAATTGAGCATGTAGTGACAGCGCGTGAAAAAAACCAAAAAAGCCGATAAGAATGCCCGTAAATCCGTTCATGTGTCCTTGCCAGGCCGCCCCGGCGCTAAAATTCTGCCTGCCGCAGAGGCCGTGGCCTTTGCCCGCCAATTAAGCCATCAGCAACAGTGGGCGGTGACGGCGGTAATGATGCAGCAAATTACCGATCAGGTGCCCGGGTTCGAGGATGCCTGGCTGGTTTGGTTTGAGGCCTGTCATGGCATGGGGGATTTCGGGGCGTTGGCCCGGGTAGCGACCCGCTGTCTGAACCATAAGCCGCGTTTTGTTCCTGCCCTCATCGCGCTATCAACGGCATTGCGCTTTAATCAACGGCACGATGAAGCCCGCGCCTTGATTGAAAAAGCCCTCAAGCTGGAGCCGGCGAACGCCGGAGTGTTAAACCATTTGGGCATTTTATTGAAGGAAACCGGTGAGCTGCAGGCCGCGCTGGAAACATTCAATCGCTGCATACGGATTCAACCCGAATCGGGTGAGGCGTACTGGAACCGCTCCGATTTGCTTCATTCGCCTTCGGATCAGGATATTGGTGAGATGCTGGGGTTGCTCGAACGCAGCGGGTTATCCGATGCCGACAGGATCCGCCTGCATTATGCGCTTTCCCGCGCTTATGAGTTTCGCGCTGAGTTCGACCAGCAGTTTGATCAGATTGCCGCGGGTGCAGACCTGAAACGCAGCACAGCGCAGTACGATCACGGTCACGAAATGGCCCAGCTGCGGCGGATTCCGGACTGTTTTAATAACACCATCTGGCAAGCACCATCACAGGCGCAAGGAATGTCCGCAGCGACAGACCGATCGGCAGGGGCCGGGTTATGCACTCCGGTATTTATTTGTGGTTTGCCCCGCAGCGGTACCACCCTGGTAGAACAGATTCTTTCTAGCCATGATCGTGTTGTGGCGGGAGATGAGCTGAACGCGCTGCCGCTGGCCACCGCGCGATTATTAAAGCAGAAAGGCATCCGCAAAGCGTTTCCTGAGTGGGTAGGTGAGTTAACGGACGGGGAGTGGCAACAAATAGGGGCGTTCTACCTGGAGCAGACAGAGTCGCTGCAACAGAAAGGATTTTTCACGGACAAAAATCTGCAAAACTACAAAGCCGTCGGCTTGATTCGCCGGGCACTGCCGCAAGCCAAAATTATTTATTGCACCCGTAATCCGATGGATACTTTGTGGAGTTGTTACCGGCAATTATTCGGTGACGGTTTATTATTTACCTATTCGCAAACGGAGCTAGCCGATACCTGGAATGCGGCCAATAAACTGATGCAGTTTTGGCAGCAACAATTAACTGATCGGATTTTTGTGGTTGAGCACGAGCAACTATTGGCCGACCAGGAGTCAGTTACCAGGTCGTTGCTGGAATTTGTGGGTTTGGAATGGAGCGAAAATTGTCTTCAGTTCCATCAAAACCCGCGAGCGGTAAACATCGTATCCGCGTTGCAAGTGCGGCAACCGTTGGATCAACATCGGGGCGGTCAGTGGAAACGATATCAAGACCGGCTGCAACCGATGTTGCAAGCGCTGGACTTTAATGATGACGAAGCGGAATTGAATAATCCGGTTTCGGATAAGCCGAATATGGAAAACTAATGTCGATATTGTGGTGGTTGTTGTTCTTCGTTATAGCATTAGGGCTTTGGTGGCATCTGATGGGCACGCGGGAGCATGCATTGCTGATGGCTCAGGAGCACTGCGATCAAATGGGGGTGCAATTCCTGGACGGCAGCGTGATGCGGGACGGCTTTCGTTTCCCGCGTAATCGCAGTGGGACGGTGGTGTTATTGCAGCGCTTTTCATTTGAGTTTTCCACCAGTGGAGACCAGCGCTATCTGGGGCATGCGGAATTGATTGGCAAGCGCGTTGTGAAGATGGCGCTAGAAGCGCACCGTATGTAATTCGTTATTGCGGAAAACCTGCGACTCGTGCTTGTGCAAGAACGCTTGGACTGCGGCCACGGTAAGCACAGCATCTTCCTCGTGGGGTACGTGCCCCAGATCGTCAAAAATAACCACCTCGTTGTTCGGTAAATCCCGGGCAAAAAGTTCAGCGTTCCGGGGTGGAATAAGCTGGTCTTTTGCTCCCCATAACACCAGAGTCGGTTGCTGGATAGTGCGAATCCGGTCGATGTCGTCGGCGGGGTGCAATTGTTCGAAGCGGGCTCGCAGCGCTGCGCGATTGCCTTCGCGGGCGGCCAGATCATAATAGCGATCAACCAGTTCGGGGGTCACCCGGGCCGGATCGCCGTAAACGTTTTCTACGCTCGATTTCACGATTGAACGCGGTAATACATTTTTCATTATCTGGTTGAGTACCGGTGTTTGTGAAATCCGGAATGCGAGTGGGACTGAGGTGGCCTGAAAGGGATATCCGGCGGAGTCCACCAGTATCAGTGCCTGCACCCGTTCCGGAAAGTCCGCTGCAGTCGTCCAGGCAATATTGCCGCCTAATGAATTTCCCGCCAGAACAAAACGGTCCACACCCTTGGCGTCAAGCACCGACATAACAAAGTTTACATAGGCCTCTTTGCTGTAATTATTGTCTTTTCTTGGACCAGTAAGGCCGAAACCGGGCAGATCAAAACGGATCACCCGATGCTGACCATTCAGGGCTGCGGTCCAACCGTCCCAGGTATGCAGGCTGGCGGAGGTACCATGCAACAGCACTAGCGGCACCGGGTCGTTTTGTGGCCCTTCGTCACGGATGTGGGTGTATTGACCGTTTACGTCAATGAATTCTGAAGGCGGCTGTGCCCATTGATCCGTTAATGCGTCCAGCGGGATATCGTTTTGCCAATGAATGGCGACAAAGCCTGTAACCAGTACAATGACCAAGCCAGCAAGGGCCAGTAGTCCCCTGAAAATCCATTTCATGATTTGCTCCTATGGACTGCTGCATCAGAATGGATTTCCCTTATAGTGCATACCTGTTCGGAATTCCAGCGGAATCAAGGGAGAAGCGTTCGCTTGGGGTGCTTTTGTGGGCTTTGCGGAGCGGTATTGACCTGTGTGAATGGTCTGGCTGCAGAATAATGCCCCTGCCGGGAGGGGGTCAGGAGTGTGTCAGTAACATCAGTCCAATCCCGGAGGTGATGACGCCGATACCGATTTGCAGTCCGTGGTGCAAGCGGTTCATGTGTTTTGACGTCAGGCTCAGCGGGATGGAAATAATCAGTGAAAATACCAGCATACCGAGAATGGAGCCTGCACCGAACAAGAGGATATAAATGAGGCCAGTGGCGGCGGATTCCACCTGATCCACGAATAGCAGCACCAGAGCGGCTGAGCCGGCCATGCCGTGCAACAGTCCCATGGATAGAGCTCGTAACGGCCAGCTTTTTGGGTGCAGGTGATCATGGGTTTTTTGCGAGTGGGCGGCGGCAGGCCGGATCGAGCCGGTTATGTTGAAAGATGGTTGTGCGCCGCCGGGTTCTTCCGTGCCGGCGTGCTCGTGGGCGTGCTCGTGGGCGTGCGCGTGGAAATGGACGATGCCGTCCGGATGTTTGTGGGTGTGGAAGTGGATGCGTGATTGGCGGGCACGCCGTAACACGTCAACCCCCAGAACGATCATCATGGCACCCACGGCCATTTCCAGCCCGGAAGCGACTTGCTCCGGTATTAGCCGATCGCTCCAGAGCACGATTGAGCCAATCAGCAGCAAGGTGAGGCTATGGCCGATACCCCAGGCGAAACCCTGACGGATCATCTGGCTTCTGGAGGGGTGGGTGCTCACCAGTGAGGCGACCGTCGCAATATGATCTGCCTCTAAAGCGTGGCGGACCCCCAATAAAAAACCCACAACAAGCAGACTGACCATTAATGCCCCTTGGTACGCGCACTGAGTACCACAAATTTTTTATTACTGCCGACCAAGGTGACCTGATCAAAATAGCGTTTGAGGTGGTCATGGTAATCCAGATGGCGGTTGCCGACCACAACGAACTCACCACCCGGAGCCAGTTGAGAGCGTGCATCTCGGAACATGCGGTTGGCAATATTGTCATCCACATGGGTGCCGGCATGAAACGGGGGGTTGCACAGAATCAGGTCTGCTGTTGCCGGTAAGTGATTTAGGCCATCCGCATTGATCAGGTTGAAGGTATTCTTCAAGCCACTGGCGGCAATGGATTGTTGGGCGCTTTTCAGAGCCAGGTAGGATTCATCCACCATACTGATCTGTGCCTGCGGATTTTTCCAGGCAGCGTAGCAGCCTAATGCGCCATTTCCGCAGCCCAAGTCCACAATGTGTTGCTGACCTTGGCTTTCATTGCAACTGGCAGGAAAGTTTTCCAGCAGGATGCGGGTGCCGATATCCAGCTTTTGTTGTGAGAATACACTGGCGTAATTGATGAGTTGAAGCGGGGTGTTTTCGATACCGTATTGGATCGGCTCGGGAGCCGCACCCTTCAGCGTAGCATCGAAGCGGGCGTGTATCCGGCGTGCCTTCTTCTCCGCCCTTGAGGTTCGGGTCGGGCCGATCAAGCGTTCAAAACATTGGATCATGGAAGTGCTGAGGTGTTTGACCATGGCGGCACCGATAATTTGTGTATCGGCGTGCAGGTGCGGTCGTAACCGGCACAATTGGTATTCCAGTAACGACAAGGTTTTAGGCACTTTAATCAGAACCAGATCGTACTTTCCCTGGGGCTGTTCCGTAGACACAATCCATGTCGATTCATCAAACGGCAGTCCATTGCGCTGCAGGTTTTGCAGTAATGCCAGGCGGCTGCAATAACTGTCGTTCCAGCTGTGCGGTTGCCATTGGTGCAGGCAGGTTGCCAGTGCGCCTGCGGCATCGTTTATTAACAAAACCCTGGGTTGTGCGTTAGTCTGGTCGGCGCAATGTTTCAGCAGCATCTCATCGGCGGCGTTCCAGGCCTGTAAAGGTGATTTCGGATGGTAATGGCGGGTTTGCAGTTTGAATTCACCGAAGGGGCAGGAGAACACCGGGGTCACACTGGTAGAGTTGGATTCGTTTGTCATTGGCTGGGTAAAATCCCGAACAGAAAGGGTATCTGTTGATAAAAAGAAAATGCGAAAAAAAACCGCTGCGGGCGGGCCCGCAACGGTCTTCATTTTTTCAACGCCGGATATTAATCCAGTTTGGGGCCCGCATTGCGGATCTCGTCAGAAACTTCGCTGTATTTCTCGAAGTTTTTGTTGAACAGCTCGGCCAGGTGTTTGGCACGCTCATGATAAGCGTCTTTATCGGCCCAGGTATTCTGCGGGATCAGCAGCTCAGGGTTAACACCGGGAACATCAACGGGCACATCCAGATTCAGCACATCGATATGACGTGTATCGATATTGTCCAGCGCGCCGCTCAGAATGGCAGTAATAACGCCGCGGGTGGTGGGAATATCAAAACGCTTGCCTTCACCGTAAGGGCCGCCGGTCCAGCCGGTATTCACCAGGTACACTTTAGAATCAAACTCTTCAATGCGTTTGATCAGCAGCTCGGCATACTCGCCGGCAGGGCGCGGGAAGAACGGGGCGCCGAAACAGGTCGAAAATGTGGTTTTGATGCCGGCATCGGAACCCATTTCAGTGGAACCAACCAGTGCCGTGTAGCCACTCAGGAAGTGGTAGGCAGCAGCTTGGTTGTTAAGGCGGGAAACCGGAGGGATAACGCCGTTCAAGTCGCAGGTCAGGAAGATAACGTGCTTGGGTTCACCGGCGCTGTTTTCGATCACCCGCTTTTCGATGTTTTCCAGCGGATAAGCGGCACGGGTGTTCTGGGTCAGTGAACAATCTTCGTAATCCGGGATACGGTTGTCGTCCATTACGACGTTTTCCAGAACGGCTCCGAAGCGGATGGCGTCCCAAATAACCGGCTCGTTTTTCTGGCTCAGGTCGATACATTTGGCGTAGCAGCCGCCTTCCAGATTGAATACGGCACCCTTCGCCCAGCCGTGTTCGTCGTCACCAATCAAATAACGGTCAGGGTCAGCGGACAATGTGGTCTTGCCAGTGCCGGACAGGCCGAAGAATAAGGCAACGCCGCCGTCCTCGCCCACGTTAGAGGAGCAGTGCATAGGCAGTACGGATTTCTCTGGTAGCAGGAAGTTTTGTACAGAGAACATGGCCTTCTTCATTTCACCAGCGTAACGCATACCGGCGATCAGCACTTTACGTGCAGCGAAGTTAAGGATGACACAGCCGTCACTGTTGGTGCCATCGCGCTCGGGATCACACTCGAATGTGGGAGCGTGCAGAATTTCCCAGGGCTCTTTGGTTTTTGGATTCCACTTTTCGGGAATGATGAACAGGCAACGACCGAACAGGTTGTGCCATGCGGTCTGGGTGGTCACCTTAACGGCAATATAGTGATCGGCATCGGCGCCGACGTGCAGGTTGGAGATGAACTGGTCGTCGTGAGAAACGTGCTCTGCAACCCGGCTCCACAGTGCGTCAAATTTATCGGCCGGGAAAGGACGGTTAACAGGACCCCAGTGAATCAGTTCGCTGGTGCCGGGTTCTTCAACGATGTAACGATCCATCGGAGAACGGCCGGTGCGGGCACCGGTGTTGGCAACAAAGGCACCGTTGGCAGCCAGTTGTCCTTCACCACGTTTGATGGCTTGTTCGATCAGAAACGTGCTGCTCGGATCAGTATAAATCTCTGGGGCGTTTGACATTTTTCCTATGACCTCACTGTATCGGCTTGTGGCCGAACTTTACTAACTTATGAAATGAAAGCTGTATGGCTATCGTTATGAGATAACGTTGCCGCCGGCTTGACCGCGGCGGTTGCTTCTCAAGAGCAGGAGAATACTGGGCTGTACCCATGACAGACCAGTGAAGCCTCTCCAGGAATGTATCTTTTGGACGGGAGAGGTTGGTTTCTGTCCCCTGGGCCCTGCTCAATCTTAACGCCAGCCCGAATTTGAGCCGCGAATTATGGCAAATTTCATGCTAAAACGCTAAGCCTTTCCACCCCTGGCTGGAAAGCGGCACTTTGTGTCGTTTTGTTCCTCTTTGTAATTGTTGGGAAATGCCCTGTTCAGACGACATTGCCGGTCAACCCGAATGGAAGCTAAGCATCTGTTTTTAAATAACATACTGACTAATTTAAGGGGGAGTTTTCGGGCTTGGGTACGACGACACTATCCTGAAAAAACAAGGCGACATCGACGCTGTCGAACACATAGCGTTCATTGCAAAACTGACAGGTTACGTCGACTTTTCCCTGTTCTGCAAGAATGCTGTCCAATTCTTCTTTACCTAACTGTATAAGTGCATTGGCAGTGCGCTCGCGGGAGCAGGTGCATTGAAATACAACCGGCTCAGACGCAAACAACTGTACCGTTTCTTCATGGAACAGCCGGTACAAAATGGTAGCGCAATCCAGATTCAGCAACTCTTCTGCGGTCAGGGTTCTGGCCAGGCTGGTGACCCGGTCCCATTCATCCTTTAGCGCTTCCGGGTCCGGCTTTTCGCCGGAGTGAGCGGGCAACACCTGAAGCAGCAAGCCGCCCGCGCGGTTATTACCGTGGAATAACTGGATCTGGGTTTTGAGTTGTTCCGAATGCTGGAAGTAATGTTCGAGGCACTGAGACAGGTTGTTTCCATCCAGAGGCACTACACCTTGATAGCGCTCACCGTTCAGGGGAGTAATCGTGATCGACAGGGTGGATTGGCCCAGCATGGCCCGAAAACTCATCGCGGTGGTATCCCCATCCCAGCGCGCAATAGCCCGCAATTTGTGGTCATGGGTGCACTCCACCGTGAGCAGGCTGACAACGCCGGTGCCGCGAGCCTGAATGGTCATGGCGCCTTCGAATTTTAAGGTGGCGGTCAATAGCGTGGCAGCCGCCATCATCTCGCCCAGTATGGCCTGGATTTCCAGCGGATAGTCGTGCTTTGCAATTACTGTCTGAAAACTGCTGTCCAGCAGTGTCCACTGTCCCCTGACGCCACTGTCATTGATGATAAATCGTTGACTGATATCATTATTACTCATGCTAATCACTCTGCTGCTGTCTGAATTGAAGCATTTGCCTGCGCTGTTTTTTGTTGGGGCGGTTTTCAGTGTGGGGGGTGGATGCGCCCAGTGCTTTGCGTTGTTCTGCCATTAAGCGGCGCTTCTCCAGGCTTGCGGCGGTTTCGTCATAGAGTGTGGCGGCCAGTGTGGCGTTGCCCCGGCGATCGCTGAGACGGGTGACCACCACTTCTTTTTCATCCATACCCTGGCGCAGCCGGATGAGCGCGCCCACGGCGACCTCTTTGCTGGCTTTCACCCGGTGCCCCTCATAGTGAACTTTGCCACCATCGATCATGTCTTTGGCGATGGTGCGGGTCTTGTAAAAGCGGGCAGCCCATAACCATTTGTCCAAACGGACTTTGCTATCGTTATCGTGTGGTTGCTTCATCAGTATTACAGCGTTGGAGACCGGAATCCGCATTATAAAGGGTTTTGAAAAGACGTGCTGCAACGGATAGGGGAGAATGCTTTGAAAGGCGGGAAACGGTGGCAATGCTCTGGAAAGCAGGCAAAAAAAGGGGCGCCAGAGGGGGCGCCCAAGTATCGACTACACAACTCAAATTTAATCTCGAACCAAGATAAATAGCTATCTGTGGTGTTGCCATTGCTGGCTGTACCGGCCTGAATCAAGGCACCTCAAAGGGGTAACTAAGAGTGCGTTAAACATTTGTGCGATGACTCAATGTCGGTACGAGGGAGAGTATAGGGCGGCATTTTATTTATTGAATAAGTCATTGGCCGCAGAAGCCACTTGATGGTGTTTTTTGTCCATAATTCCCGCGAGCAGAAAGGAAATAGATTATATTTCGGGCGGGAAGATCGAGCTGAAGCAGTCCAAGCCGATAAATTCCTCGGTGTTCATGGAACCGTTCTGGCTATCCGGCTGCTGTACTCCCAATGTATACCCGATGCCGGCGTTGCGGGCAGAACGCAGAACCGCCAGGCTATCGTCTATTAACAGGGTGCGCGGATAGTCGAAATGCACCACTTCGTGCAAGCGGGACCAGAAGTTGGGGTGCTCCTTGGGCAGGCCGAAGTCGTGGGAGCTGAACATGCCGTCGAAGTGCGTATGCAGCGGAATCTGTTGCATCTTCAGATCCAGGCTGCCGCGGTGCGCATTGGTGACCAGCACGGCTTTGCGGCCGGATTGCCTGACTTTTTCCAGAAACTGAATGGCATTCGGTCGCAGCCCAATCAGGTGTTTGACCTGATTTTTTAGTGCCACGATGTCCAGGCCGGTATGGGCACTCCAGAAATCCAGGCAATACCAGTTCAGCGTGCCGCGGTGCTGGCTAAATTGCGCGAACAGTTGGGTTTTTGATTCATCAAGGCTAATATGCTTGGCTTCTGCGTACTGTTGCGGCAGATAGTGCAGCCAAAAATAGTTATCGAAATACAGATCCAGCAATGTGCCGTCCATATCCAGTAATACGGTGTCGATGTTGTCCCAATTGATCATGGATGAGGTGCAATCCTGTTTACGTTGAACGAAAGTATCATTGAACTGAATAATTTAGATGCGATGTCGAGTAACCATTATGCCGGATAATCCTATCATATTGAGCCGTGAAATCGTGGCAGAAAGCCGCCTGTTCGGGGTCGAGCGCCTAGCGTTGCGCTTTTCCAACGGTGAGGAACGGGTGTATGAACGTTTGCGTACGCCTTCTATACCCGCGGTGTTGATCGTAGCGGTTAAAGAAAATGGCAATGTCGTTCTGATCCGCGAATATTGCTGCGGCACCGGTCGGTATGAATTGACGTTGCCCAAAGGCGCAATGGATCACCCGGGTGAAGCGGTTTTTGAAGCGGCTAATCGAGAGTTAATGGAAGAGGCGGGTTACGGTGCTCATTCCCTTACGGAGTTGAAGGCGCTGTCATTGTCGCCTGCCTATATGGGCCATATGATTCACATCGTGTTGGCACAGGACCTGTATCCGAAAACATTGCCCGGCGATGAGCCCGAGCCGCTTGAAGTAGTGGAGCACCCGCTGGAAGATATTGAGAGTTTGTTAGCAATGGATGATTTTACTGAAGCCCGCGCGCTCGCGGCGCTTTATATGGCCCGAGATATTTATCGAAAAAGGAAGTAATCCATGAGTGATTTCGTAAGCAAAACATTAATAGAACAAGTGTTAAAGATTGCCGAATCGGCAGGTGATGCGATTAAGGTGGTTTATGATCGTGATCGTCCGGTGGAAATTGAAACCAAGAAAGACGACAGTCCGGTGACAGAGGCAGATCACGCCGCGCATCACATTATCGTGGATCAGCTGCGCGCCCTAACACCGGACATCGCTGTTTTTTCAGAGGAGTCAGAAGCGATTCCATTTAGTGAGCGGAAGCAGTGGCAGCGTTACTGGCTGGTTGATCCGCTGGACGGCACCAAAGAATTTATCAACCGTACCGGCGAGTTCACCGTGAATATTGCTTTGGTAGAAGATAACCAACCGGTGCTGGGCGTGGTGACTGTACCGTTAAAAGATCAGGCTTATGTCGGCGCGAAAGGTGTGGGTTCCTATAAGGTGGACAAAGGCACCTGGAATAAAATCACAGTGCGTGCTGTGGAGAACAAGGAATTGGTGGTAGTGGGAAGCCGTCGTCATGGCGCCGAAAAACTCACAAAGCTGATGCAGCAACTGGAGACCGATGGTTATAAAACCGACATGACCAGCATGGGGAGTTCGCTCAAATTTTGCCTGATTGCAGAAGGTAAAGCCGACTTTTATCCGCGCTTGGCTCCCACCAGTGAATGGGATACCGCAGCCGCTCAGGCCGTGCTTATGGAAGCCGGTGGTCGTGTGGTAACCACGGATTTCAAACCCCTGACCTATAACCGCGAAGACAGTGTGTTGAATCCGGAATTTTACGCGTTGGGCGCGCCGGAAATTGATTGGCAGGGGTTGCTGCAAGCGAACTGATTTTCAGTGTTGGCTTAAACGAAACGCAAGCGAAAAAGCAGGGCGGATTTACCACCCTGCTTTTTTATTCTTCTGATTCGCCGGATTTGGTTATAACGACTACTATGTATAAAACCGAAAATCACCAGGAGCGAATCCATGGATCTCTACTTCGCCTATCTTTCCACATACTCTCAAAAAACGTTGCTGGGTTTGTATGAGCGAGGAGTGGAATTTACACCTCACCTTGTGGACCTTACTGATCCTGACGCCCGCGCTGAATATCACAAGTTGTACCCGTTCGGAAAGGTACCGCTCCTGATTCGTGAAGATGGACGTATGATTCCGGAGTCGAGCATTATTCTGGAATACATTGATACCAGCACCGACGGTGGCCCATTCCTAATTCCGAAGGATCCCGAGTTGAGCCGGCGAGTGCGTTTTCTGGATCGCATGTGTGATTTGTACCTGAACGACCCCGTTGTCAGTCTGATATTCGAAAGCTGGAAACCGACAGAACAACAGAACCTGGAAATGATGCAGAAAGCCAGTGAAAAAATCGGCATCATGTATCGGTTTATGGAAGATCAGTTGCAGGATCGGGAATTTTTGGCTGGCGATGCATTTAGCATGGCCGATTGTTCAGCGCTCCCTGTTTTGTATTATGCAAAATCATTTGCGCCCTTTGCGGAATCGCCCAATATCCAGTCTTACTGGGATCATCAATCCAAGCGGGATGCTTTTTTGCGGGTAAAAGCAGAGGCGGAACCCTATATCACCGCGGTGATGGGGGAGCGTTAATCCAGGTTTAAAAAAAACCCAAGCAAAACGTACACGCCTGGGTGATATGGGTGATGGCAACCCAAGACTAAGTCAAAAATTTCGTAAGAAAACACCGGCGCATTGCACTACGGTCGCTGCGGGCTCCCATAGCCTGCTCCTAGCGTCGAGCCCCTTTTGTTTTATTTTCTGATTGGATAATGCCGAGCTGTCGGCGTTGATAACCTGCGGACGGATTGCGGGTGGTATTCTGGATTGCGTTCATGGTTGCGGCCTTTATTGTTTTTGTTGTTGTCGGGTCTTGCGACAGGACGAACGCTGCGTATGCAGATTCGTTCACTGCATCTTTAGGATGGCTGATGATATCCAGAAGTCGAGGGGATTGGGATTGATGTTGATACCGATTTAGTCGAGTGGCCTACTCAGTGATGCGGCATGGCCGGAAGATCCGCATAATCTGCTTTAGACTATTTAATTAATGAAATCAGAATCTTGCATTCGTCATACTCTAATGACCTTATTAATGTGCTTGCCTTGAAAACGTTACCCGCCTTTAGTTGTCTGTCATGTGACTCTTCTGACCAATTTAAATTGGACGAATGTGCCATTTTTGTGGCGTAATCTATTCAAAAAGACAAACCGATTCTGTGTTCAACACAGTTTCCCGGCATCCCGACTCAAGTGGGAAGCGGTTGTGAAAAAAGAGGAAACGCCATGCATTCCGGTGAGGGAAGTATCAGGATTACTTCCGGATTCTTGAGACGACTTACGCTGTCCTATCGAGCGGGACTGGCCGTGGTTTTATTGGTCGCACTGATTACCCATTTGCCGTTTTCCTCCGGTGTATTTTCCACTGACGATTACATGATCCGTAGTATGGTGACCGGTGATGCGGCGCTGTATGAGAAGGGGTTCAGCAAGGTTGATCCGGATAAATCGGTGTGGCAGGGGGTGATGGACGCTTTTCATTTCTATTCTCCTGCCGCCGGCACACTGCACGAATACAAACAGTATGGCAATCTACCCTGGTGGTCCGGTGATGAAGCGCAGATGAACCCCTGGCGACCGGTATCGGCCCTGACCCATTGGGTTGATTACCAGATTGCGCCCGAATCCGCCCGGTTCCAAATTTTCCATACCCTGTTTTACGTTTTATTGTTCGCCTATTGCGGTTATCGCCTGTTCTGGCGTTTGTCGAACCAGTCTTCCATAGCCGTGTTGGCGACTTTGATGTTGGTGGTCGACTTCAGTCACCTGATGAATTTTAACTGGATCTCCGCCCGCAATGTGTTCGTTGCCGGTGCGCTTGGTTGTGCCACACTGGAACAATTTATTGTGTGGCGCACGCAGCACAGGCCGATGGCTTTGCCGGCGTCGTTGGTGCTGTTCGCTCTGGGGCTACTCAGTGCAGAGAGCAGTGTGGCTGTCGGTGGTTACGTGCTGGCGTATTTGGTGATTGTGGAGCGCAACGGTGTTAGATCCGTAGTAACCGGGATGCTGCCCTATGCCGCGTTAGTGTTGTTGTGGCGGGGTGTTTATAGCTCTCTGGATTATGGTGCCAGCGGTATAAGTTTATACATCGATCCCGGGCGTACACCGTTCGATTTTTTGGTGTCATTGCTGCAGACACTGCCCCTACGATACGCATCGGTGATACTGACGTTGGACAGTGCGGTTGCAACCCTGTCCCCTCTGCTGCAGGTTTGGGTTTCCCTGGGTAGCCTGGTGCTGGTTCTGTGTTGTCTGGTGGCTATTTTACCGCTGTGCCGTTGCAGTCCTAAGGTGCGGTTTATGTTGCTGGGTTCGGTATTGGCGGCGGTTCCTGCCGCCGCCCTGACGACGGTCGGACCGCGCTCCGGTTTGTTTATTGCTGTGGGATTTTTCTGGGTGCTGGCGGTTTGGGTGTTCCAGTTACTGCGTGGTCATTCTTCGGTGTTTGTGAAGAGTCTGGCAGCGTTGGTGCTGGGGCTGCATTTGTTTGTGCCCATGGTGGTGGACGTTCTATACACCTCCGGTCTGGTGCCCGTTGTGTACGTTGATGACCAGCATTTTGATAGCGTTGCCGGGCGCTTGCGAGAGAGTCAGGGTGAGAAATCTTTGGTGGTGGTCAATCCTCCGACACCCAATACACTGTTCTATTTGCCTTTTGAATGGCAGTTGGAGGGTGGCGTGTCGCCCGCTGCCCTGAATATGCTGGCGCCGGGTTTCATTACGTTTGATCTGAAACGGGTGTCGGCACAGGAATTTGAAATTACCAGTCCGGTCGGTCTGCCGATAACTGCAAAGCAAGCGCTGGCGGATTTGAAAGGCAAGCAACCGGCAATGTCGCTGGTTTATACCAGTCAGACATTGCAAGGTTTATTTGTTGCTCCGGATGCGCACTTCCGGCCGGGCCAAACTTTTTCTGCCGGTAATATGAACGTTGAAATCAGCGCGGTCGACGGGGGGCGGGTGGTCGCAATAAAAATCCGCTTTGATAATGACGCCGCTGTGGAGCAGATGATTTGGCAACGATATGACTGGGGTACCCGGGAGTATCGAGTCATGCCGGTGCCAGCGGTGGGGCAGACCCTGCGTTTTAGCGGTCCGCTTGATATTGATGCTTCAGACCCGTTGCAGCTGTGTCTTGATTGTGAAGAGAAAACCGGCGACGTGATTGACCGGGTTGATCACAACTGAATGTCACACAGGGATCTTCATTCAGGCCTCGACACAACCCCCGAGTTCGGTGCCGTTGCTGTTGTTATTATTCCGATTGTGGGGGCAATTCTTCAAACATTCCGGTAATGGCTTGCTGGATTTTTATCTCGTTGTCTTTCGGGTCGCTGTGCACGATGGCTTTGGCGGTACCTTGCCATACCATTTGTTTTTGCTTGGCGTCGATCAGATCCACCAATAATGTACCGTCATCATAGTGGCGCACATAAACGTCGTTGTACCCGCCCCAGGGCGCATACATACCGCCACGGAAACCCATGCCTCCGGGTATGGATTCCACATCGGTCTTTTGCTTCACCGTAGCAGTGAAATTCACCAGCATATCCGGATTTTTTTCGTCATAGGTAAACCCTTTTGCGGTGAGTGCGGCGCGGGTGCCTGCTTTCAGTTTATTGGACAGCAGCGAACCGTATTCGGAGCTATCGGTGCCCAACGGTGAAATATAAGCAAAGGTTTTGTAGCGGGAGATATCCACACCGGGGGCGCTTTGGGTGTGAATGGTAGGCGTACTGGCACAGCCCAGCATCGTTATTGCCATAGCGCCGAGTATCAGGCTGCGGCAAGTTAGTTGGGTTTTCTGTGGCACGCTATTGGACGCTCGTGTGTAGGTCATCTTCTCTGACTCCTGCCGGTAAATAACCGGAACCAAATTAGTCGAGCACTGAAGAAAAGTCTATATCATTCTGACTATGCCGGTGTCCTGCGTGCGGGCGGCTTGCACCGGATACTTCTGCCGTATACTCTTGCCTAACCCTTAATCTGAGTTTTTACGATTCCTGAATTGATGCTTTTAAGTGAAAAATAATCCCGACCTGCGCTGGACTTTCAGCAAAATAATGCAATTCGAAGGTTACCGCCTGCGTGATCAAGGGCAGCCGGAAACCGCACTCGAAGAGCGTGACCGTACTCTCTATCAGAAAGCACCTTTACGGCCATCCGGCCCCCGGGAGGCCTACGCCTATTGGGTTGAGCAGCGACTGACGCAAGACCCCATCGAACCGGATCCTGGGAAGCTGTTCTCGGCGTCGTATGGGGTGGCGGTGTTTATTATGCTGCTCACCGGGCTGATCAGTGGAGCGTCGATTACCTATGCTGCTCTCTATTACGATGGCTCTGTACCGGTCAATGTGGCGTTGTTTCTGGGCGTAGTGGTGTTACCGCAATTGGTCATGCTGTTTTTTTTACTGCTCACGTTGTTGCTTGCCTTTGCCGGCTCAGCCGTGTTTGCCGGTTGGTATGCGGTTCCGATTCGCCTCGGAACCTGGCTGTTACAAGCGCTATGGGGGAAATTTGGCCACCACATTGCGCTAGCTACAGAAAACAAAGACGATTTGCAAAGCAGCAAACGGGCGCTGGCGGAGGCGGTTGAGCATCACCGGGGGCTTTTCGGCAACCGAGTGTTCCGCTTATTTCAACACGCAGGAATGGCTTTTAATGTGGGCGCGTTGTTGTGTCTTGCCGCGCTGCTGGCCTTTACCGATCGCGCGTTCGGATGGCAGAGTTCACTGACGGATTCTGCAGCAACCGTCCACACGATTGTTTCCGCGCTAGCGTTGCCCTGGAGCGGGCTTTTTGGGGAAGGTGTGGGCTATCCGGATCTGCAACAGATCATCGGCTCGCGTATCGTGTTGCGTGAATCCGGTGAGGCGCTACACAGTTACGACCTGTTGTCCTGGTGGCCCTTTCTGGCGCTTTCAGTGGTGCTCTACGGGTTAGTGCCGCGGTTAATAGCCTGGTTGGTTTCCGTGATCCTGGAGTCCAGGTTGCTGGGGTCGTTGGATTTTAGTGGCTACCATTATCAGTCGTTGTGGCGGCGGATGTTATCGATCGAGTTGCGCAGTGCCGGACGGCCTAGCCTGCATAGCCCGGAGAGCAACAAACCGTTAAGAGAAACCCCTGCGCCCAACGGGACACCGCAAGAGGTGTTTGTATTACGTGAATCCCAAAGCCGCTATCAGGATGAATACCTGGATAAATGGCTGAAGCAAATCAGTGGTTTCCAAGGGCATTTCAAAACCGTTGCCGACGTGCGTGCGTGCGCTACTGCCACACAGGGTGAAGCGGATGTGTTTCTTGTCATTGAAGGCTGGCAACCCCCGATCGAGGAAAAACTGGCGGCATTGACGGATTGCGCTGACCTGCTACAGCAAAACAAACAGCGCTTACATCTACTATTGTTAGGCAAGCCGACACCCACTGGGAGTGCCCCCATGACCGATCGTCTGACCGAAGTCTGGCGCAAAAAACTCGAGCAGACCGAAACCAGTCTGTATGTTCACACGGATGCCGTCGACGTGGGCAGAACGGGTACATGAGATCTCATCCACTCATTGCCATTGTCGGCCATCCCAATGAAGGCAAATCGTCGGTGTTATCGACTTTGACCGAGGACGACTCGGTGGTGGTTAACGACTACCCCGGTGAAACCGTGGAGTGTCAATATTTTCCGGTCACCATTAACGGCGAAGTTGTACTGGAGTTGGTGGATACACCCGGCTTCCAAAATCCAGTCAGAATTCTGCAATGGATGCAGTCGGCCAATGTGACAGATGACGCATTATTGCAGGCATTTTTGCAGGAATTTTCTGCTCAGGAAGCCTTCCATCATGATTGTGAGTTGATGCAGCCGTTATTGCAGGGTGCCGCTTTAATTTACGTGGTTGATTGCTCCAGGCCCTTATTGGAAGTGGATCAAGCGGAGATGGAAATCCTGCGCCTGATCAACAAGCCACGGATGGCGGTAATTAATTTTAAAGAGGACGATAAAAGCTATATTGCCGAATGGAAACAGGCGTTCCGCCGCCATTTTAACGTGATCCGTGAATTCAATGCCCACCAAGCGCGTTTTCAGGAGCGGCTGGCGTTGTTGCAAACCCTAAAAGCCATTCATCAGGATTGGGAGCAACCAATTGATATTGCGATAGATGCGTTTCACAAGGACTGGAATTACCGTCTGGCCATCGTCGCAGAATACATCACTAACTACCTTGAATTTGCCACTCAGCTTAAAGTGGCGCAATCCTATCAAGACGAAGCCGACGCAGACATCGCACAAGAAAAGGCCCTTGAGGAATACCACCGGAAAATATCCGGGCGCGAGCGTGATTTGTTCGAGGATATACGCAAGCGATACCGGCATAACGTGTACGACCTGAAGTTTGCTGAGCAGGATATTCTGCGGGAGGATCTGTTTGCCGATAAAACCTGGGAGTTGTTGGGGCTGAGCAAACAACAGCTGACCATTGCGGCAACTGGAATGGGAGCTGGGCTCGGTGCGACCCTGGATCTTGCCACTGTCGGCTTGTCCCACGGTTTTTTTACCGCCATGGGCGCGCTAATGGCAGGAGGGAGTGTGTTTTTAAAAGGCAGTGAACTCGCTCGGGTGAGGGTGAAACGTCTGCCGCTCGGTGGAACTCGGGTCACTGTCGGTCCTAATCGCAATCCGCAGTTTCCGTTGGTGTTACTGGATCGGGCAATCTTGTTTTTTCGGGAAGTGTCGAGCCACGCGCACGGCAACCGTATTACGGAAAATTCTGAAGACAAACCCCAGGGTGCGTTGCAACAGATTGAAGTTGAACAACAGAAGAAAATCCTTTCCTGCCTGAGCCAATTTGATTCCGCCAGTTCCGGTAAGCGAGAAAGAGCGAGGGCGGATTTGGTGGCGTTATTGAAAATCATTTTACCTGCGCCGGAGTGATTTCTTGCCTTTTTCGTGTCTGAGCCCCTTAGTCTGCACGCAAAATACAACCTTTCCGGCACTGATTTGTATCCATTCCTGCTGCGGGGTTGAATGATCAAGACTGGCTAAACGACTTTTTTGAGACATAAATCTCTATCTAAACGATAACATTTTGCATTAACGACTGTTTGAGCGTAATTTGACCTCCATTCTACTTATTTCAAAGACCAAATTACGCGGGGATTATTATGCAAAACCGGAATCGGTTGGGTGCGCTTGCGCCTATTGGGTTGAAATCAACATCAACGCTGAGTATCAGCAGTGCCCGTCTGGCCTCGTGTGTTTTGCTTTCTCTTACGGGTTCTTACGCGCACGCCGAAGTATTCGAGCTAGAGCCCGTTGTCGTTCAGGGGGATGCTATCCACCCGTCACAAAAAAACCGACACCATGCAGAACAGGCCTTTACTGATCCACGTTCGTCTTCAGCCACCTCCGGTGGGTTGTTGCAAAACCTGAACGAAGTGAATACCGCGGATGCGCTGCGCTTTACTACCACCGGCTTAATTAACACGCCCGGCAGTGATCGTTTTGGCGGGCCGCTCAGCATTCGTACTTTTGGCGATTGGGGGGCTTCCACCTCCATTGACGGCTTACCGGCTGTGAAATTTGCAGACGAAGAAGGCGGCGGCTATTCAAGCAGCCGGATTCCGACCATTGCCATTGATCAGATCGATGTACACAAAGGTGGCCGCGGCGTTCAGTTTGGTAACGGTTCCGATGGTGGTGTATTCCAGACCAATATCAAGTCAGGCCGCGGGTTCAAAAACCACTTTGGCGGTACGCTGGATTTCAGCACCGCAGGGGAATCGATATTACAGCTGGAGGCGGCCAACGGAACGGAAAAATCCGATTACTATGTTGCAGGCAGTGGGCTTTACGGTGACTTCGACGGGACTGACGAGCCGGCCAATCTGGATAAGCAAACCATTGGCAGCTTCGTGGGTAAAGTCGGATTTAATCCCTCGGATGCGACCCGTATCGAGGTGTTGGGAATCTTCAGTAAATCCGATACCGATATGTATCGGAACGGCGACGTAAATAATATCGATTCTGATACGGCTTATGCCTCGGTGAACATGGATCATGCACTCTCGGATACCACCAGCGTTCGCGCCGGTTACCTGCATTCCGATACCGGAACCGTGTGGGAAGCCCGAGGCCGCGACCGTAGTACTAAAATCGACACGCTGTTTGCCGATTATTTTATGGTAACCGAATTGAGCAGCGGAGTTCGTTACTCCGGCAGCGCAGGGATCGAATATAAAATCACAAACACTTTGCGCGACAAACAATGGGACAATACGTTCAACGATCCGGCGCTGAAGTTCACTAACTCGCTGACGTTCAATGAGAATGCCATCGTTACCCTGGGATTACGGAACACCTGGTTTAACAATGACATCGTTCTGAATGACGTAACTCAGGAAGATACCCTGCAGGATGATAGCGTATTCAGTTGGGAGCTGGGCGGAGCCTATTCTGTAGCTGAGTCAACACGATTGCGTGCCAGTGCTGCAACCGGTTATAACCGGTTCTATGAGAAATACGGTAATTTTGGTAGTGATGCTCTGAATCCGGTGGGTGCCGGTGACGAAATCGTAGAATCAGTCAGTTACGAAATTGGCGTTAATCAAGGGTTATCAAAGGGGTTTGTCGATCTTGCGCTCTATACGATTACTCAGGAGAATGTACCAAGACGAGAAAATGGTGCGATCATGAACGTAGAAGTGGAGCAGTCCGGTGTTGAACTGGAAGCACTTTCTAAGCTGACCAAAAAATTAACTTTATCCGCCGGATACAACCATGTATTTGATGTGAAAGCGACCCGCGAAGACGGCACAGATGCGAACGGCAACATCTTTTTTGGTAGTAATGGCGTGAACGTAGCACATCATCAGCTTACATTGCGCTTTGACTACCGTTGGACCGACGTATTCTCTGTATGGGGAGCGGGCATTCACGGCGAACCATTTGAGCGGATCAACGAAGGTGGTGTTACCGAAACCCGTCGCGAGTCTTACGATCGCTTCGATCTGGGGGCTGCATTGTGGGTGTCGGATAATGTCGCAGCCAGAATTCGGGTAGAAAACATTACCGATGAGAAAGACTTTAGCTCGACTCTGGAAGGTGCTGCTATCGATACTGAAGGTAAACTTGGACGTGTATTTTGGGTGGGCGTTGACTTTTCTCTTTAAACTAAACAAAAACAGCATGTAATCTAGGCCAGTTTAATGTTTCGTAAATTATTGAGAATTCACCTCTGGATAGGGATGGCTTTGGCCGTCCCTTTGGTTTTGGTCTGCATTACCGGAGCCTTGCTTGTTTTTGGTGAAGAGCTTCAGGCAGAAGTTGCGCCCGATGAGTGGTACGCAGATACGACAGGTGTGCCATTACCGTTTGAAACTTTGTTGGATCATTTCGAAGAGCAGTTGCCCGGGGTTCCGGTCAATGTGATTGCTGTGGATCAGGCGCAAGGACATGCCTGGAAAATCTGGCTTGGCAACGGAGAGGGGGTGGCAAATGTCGATCCCGTTAGCGGTACAGTGCTGAAACACTATCAACACAATACGACCTTATACGGCTATGTTTTGCAGCTACACCGGTGGTTGCTGGTGCCGGAGGGAGACGCCAGATCCTGGGCGCGCAATGTGATGTCGGTGCTTGCATCTGTTTTTATTCTGCAATCGTTGATGGGGTTCTGGATGTGGATGACCCCGCCACGCCGTATCGACCGCCTTAAAATTTCTTTTCGTGACAGTAACCGTAAAATTATGTCACGTCTTCATTCCATCACCGCTATGGCTGCAGCCGGTGTGCTGATCCTGATTGCGTTTACCGGCATTGGCTTCAACTGGAAAAACACGGTGAAGGGTATTGTCGGCTTTGTTACGTTCAGTGAAGTAGGTGAGCATGAACCGCTTGAAGCAGCTGGGCACGAAGGCATCCGCAATATTGATCAGGCCGTTAAGGTAGCGTTAGAGGAGGTGGGCGGCGGCAAGCTGCTATCAGTAAACGCGCCCAAATCGAATAGCCAGCCAGTGAATGTGCGCATTCAACCTGAGGATGCCTTTAACGCTGAAATTGTTACTCTTGATCCTGTCACTGCCGAAGTATTAAAAGTAAGGCGTGTGGAAGATCTCACTGCCGCAGAATCGTTTTTGGGGATCAGCTATCAGCTGCATATTGGTAACTTTGCCGGGCTTTTGGTGCGCTGGCTGTGGTTGTTGATTTCGCTGATGCCGGTATTTTTTGTTTACAGCGGCATCTGGATTTATCTGAAGCGTACCAAGAGTAAAAGGGTGCGGGCGAAAGAACAGAAGAAAGCGCTGCAGCGGGTCGGTGTTTCCGGCTCTGTTTAATAGGTCGATATTATAATTGCTGATTTCCAGCTTCCCGACACTACGTTGCGGCAGGCTAATCCGTTAAATTTAATCTTTTCATTCTCTAGTCTTTTGCGGACCTGACCAAGTATCTTCTTCAGCCAGCCCTTCACCAGATAACGGGCACCACCCAATAAATCTACCACCAGAGACTTCATATTGTTATTGCATTCAATCAATGCGGCAAATGCATCTTCCACGGCATCAACAGTCTGATCGTTAAAGCTGTTTTTGTAGTTCTGTATTTCGGAGTCGTAGCCATAAATGATTTCAATTACTTCCATAAGATCGTCTTTTTCTTCGGCTGATAATGACATTACAGGCTTACTCCGTTAAGAATCGTGTTCAGAATTTTAGATTCAGACATATCCTTGGTGTAAATCACCGTAATCTGATCGGTAATATCGGTATTCGTCAAAACGATTGCGGATTTCTCCTTTCCGACAGCCCAGTAACCGGTGCCGTTTTTAGTAGAGAAGCGCCGGATTTCAGTGGGGGCAATGGAATCTTTAATGATGTGTTCGCCGGATAACTTTAGATCTTTCACGTAGCTTTCGGGTTCGGGGCCTTTGGTTTTTAATCCGAGCAGATATTCCGGCCAGGTATGCATATTCACCCCGGCGTGTCCGGTGCTGCGGTCCGTTAGTGTCTGGACTGAAAAGTTTGATCCATCGGCGAAGCGAAATACCAAACCATCTGCGCTGGCAACTTTTGCATCACTAAGCACTGAAACCGGAACTCGGATATGTCCGGTTGAGCCCGTTATAAAAGTGGCGGTCGGGACGGTGTGTGCGTCGGGCAAGGTGTATTCCGTAACAACAGAGAAGGCGCTGGTACTGAACAAAATAGCGAATGAAAAAATCACATTTCTGATGCTTCTGTTCCCGGTAGGCATGATATCCCCTTAAGATTGGTCTGATGACCGACAGTATCCATAAAAGCACCGTGGATTTTAGCGCGTTATTGATTAAAGTTCTGTGCGATTTTGACCATTTGGCCTGACGGGCGGGGTGAGTGCTTCTTTCAATCTGACTTCATAAATTTATCGACAGCGTTTAATGGCTAATCTTTTATGGCCGGAATGCACAAAGCGTTCAATGTCTTCATGCGCATTATGCAATCCTTGCGGTAGAATTCCACCTTTGATATGACGTTTTTCATGCAGTATTTGTAACATTATCATTGTCGATACCGCTGTGAATCCGACAACGGCTATGGCAATTAATCCGTGCCATGATTCCACGATTATCTCCGTTGTGAAATTTCCTGAATTGAAAGAAGCTCGCTTTCAATTCAGGCTGCATAAATGAACTTCAAACGAACTTCAGTAGAACCATTTGCTATTCTGAAATTAGTTTATAGCAGTTATTCTTAATTGAGGTATAAGGCAGTCACTGCTTGGTAAAATTATAAGTGGCAGTCAAACAGGAGCAGATAGGGCAGCTCTTGATGCGGGTATAGAGCATGACTTTCCAATCGGGGGAGCGGGTCCAGTCGGACGTATGGCTGAAGACAGACCAATTGATTTAAAGTATCATCTTGAAAAAATTGGCGGTGGCTACAGGGCCAAGTAGCTCCAGGTCATCGGTCACACCCTCGTTGGTGAGATTGTCCAGGTTTTGAACTTCTGCGCTGTGTACGTTGGAGGATTTTCTCCCATTGATTCGTTCGCGTTCGATTTCAGCCTGAACTCTCAAATTTTGTTGATCCAAAAAATTCATTTGCTTTGTGTGCTGGCTGTCTACTTCTCTGGCTGTCTACTTCTCTGGCTGTCTACTTCTCTGGCTGTCTACTTCTGTGTACTACTCATCATTAAAATAAAGAGTAGCCTTAAAATAAGGAGTAGCCATGGATTGCCCAAGTCTTGATAATCTTGCACTATCAGAAAGAAGTAAGGACACTATTGAAACAATACGGAGTATAAGAGAAGTTGCAAACGTACTGGCTGTCGCCTTGTCGGTTGGTGCAATGCACGATATGTTCGCTGGTAACAGATTTATAGAGGCTTCTGTCAGCGTCTCAACTTATGATTTTGAAGAGTTTGCAAAAACCATGAAGGGTGTGCCAGCTATAGCGCGCAAACGGGTTGAGCAGGAAGCCATGATGGCATTTTTAAACGTGAGCAATTACCAAGAAAAGCAATTCTGGCGCGCCATTTCTGATGGTTGCTCTGTGCATTAGGGAGAAAATTGATAAATGAAGAAAATACTAATCTTGTGTATGGCAATGGTCCTACCTTCGGCTTGTTTAGCGAACGATGACCAGCAACTGGCTAAAATAGCTCTAGAGCAAGCCCAAACAGATCTGGATGCGTATTCAGAAGCGCTGGACGCCTGTAAGAAGTCTGAATCCACCCTGCCCAAAGATATATTCTCAGGGCTTTCGTTAACTCTGGATCAGAAGAAGCTGGTAATGATGTATCATGCCACCAAAGCTAATTATGAATGTGCAAAGCCAGCCATGAATCAGTATTTGGTGAGTGCTTCTATTCTAGCTCACTATGCGCCCGAAAAAGCGGAAGGCCTATCCAAAGGAGGCTCCTTAGTCATTTACGATGCCATTAAAGTGTTTGAGCTGGCACCTCGATATAATGAGCTTCCTGCCGGAACCCGCGAGAAGCTGGGGACAGTAGACGTTTTAAGAAAGCCTTTTAACATCATATCGAGTGCCGACAATCTAGATATATAGCTTTCGCCTGTTAATTTCTATTGGATACTAAACAGCGTGTTTGAATCTAGATACGACCCCGAAAACGATAGATCCATACTGCTTGGTTTCTTTGGGGGCTATTCCCAGAAGCAGGATCAGGCAGCCCCGCAATCAGCCAAACGAACTGCGCCAGGACAGTCCAGTAAGGCGCATTGAAACTGTGAATCAAACTGACACTCATCCGTTGCGATACGTTAAACGCCGAATCCATTGTTAGAACTAACGACCACTGATAGGTGCTTTTGCAGCTAGCTTGATTTATCTGGAAATCCGTTGGCAAGCTTCCATTATGGGCCCATGAATGATCAGACGAAGAGTCCTTATTTCACCCGCATCTAACCTGCCTTTTGCTATGGAGGTATCCAAAATCTCATTCGCTATTGTTGGCAGGGAAGTGCTCCAGCGATTCATTAGCTCGTCGGCTTTTCGTTTCGGAACATTCAGTTCGCTTGCAACGGCCATGATGTCCTCGCGAGTGATTGCACCAAATTCCTTGGTCTTGCCCAAAGGCGTTACCAATTGATCTTCGTTCCACTGGCCAGTACGTTGACCATGGTAAATTGAGGTGCATAACAGATCGTAAGCGGGTGTAATTTCCAGGCCATCACTGTCATAGAAAAAACTCACGTTCTTTAAATGCGCGTCCGAGTTCCCGGCCAAGTAATTAAACACAAGCCATTCAAATAGCCGCATCCGGGTTTGGGCTTTTTTCTGGCATTGTTCAGCCAGTTTCAATAGGGATTCCATGGTGCACTGCGCGTATTTGCTAGTGCTGTTAAGCCCAAGCGCCTGACAGCCGTCGATCATATAGCGGCGACGAGTTTGTTCCTTGAACCTGGTACGGTCAAAACGGGTAATCAGGTACACGCTCTCAGGAACCTTGGTGAGTTCAACGTTCGGTACGTCACTAAGCACCCGCTGCGCCAATGTCATAACGAACCACTCATTAGCTGCCGTATTAGGATATACATCCCGATTTTGATGATCAGGCTTTAGGATATGGGTCGAAGGGGTTATCCCGACGGGATCAAATATTTCTCCCTGTCGATAAATCACTGGCAGTTTGTGTTGTGCGCCTGCCAGAGACATTCGTTTTGGTGACCCGTGGGAAAGGGCTACTTTGGGCACTTGCTGAATGCGAGCCGACAGGGCATCAGGTAGTATTAACCGCTCACCTGACTCCACTGCGCGACTTTGCTCAGGATCAATCAATGTCAGCGCACCTGCCGTTTCCATGCCGTAATAAGCAAGCAATGCAAAATGGTCTTCCGGGTCGACGTTAGCATCGCTCGCCATCAGCTTACGGGCCGCTTCTTCCGGGAGCAGATTATCAAAGAATGCTTGGACCGGTCGCCAAGTGCCACTATCTACATAGGCCGTCTGACTCAGTGGAAACTGGGGTGACAAGGGGTGTCCTTGTTGCCGCCAAGCATCCTCATAAAGCATTTGCCAGTGACCATTGTTTTCGATAAGGCTGGCTACTGTTTGCCCCTCGATCATTACCTCCAGGAAACGCTCAGTCATCCGTGTTCATCCGATCCTTGGGAAGCCGAAAATAGATCTCAATGCCCAGCTCCTCACACAGTGCGAACACCCCACCCCAATTTGCAGTCGGTTTGCCCGTCTCCACATTGCGAACATAAAGGTGGCTGGCACCGATCATTTCTCCTATATCATCCTGGCGGATCGATTGCTTTTTGCGACTCTCCTTTATCAATGCGCCGGCCTCCATGGTATTGCCCACACGGCGCATACGTTGGGTGCTGTCT